>Ga0315288_10000741_pt1 | contig 41447 bp, 34 predicted proteins | sample YL17G11_20_MG_FD_203454 | JGI IMG/M metagenome (GOLD analysis project Ga0315288, IMG submission 203454) | Sediment microbial communities from Yellowstone Lake, YNP, Wyoming, USA - YL17G11_20 | ecosystem: Environmental > Aquatic > Freshwater > Lake > Sediment | place: USA: Wyoming | collected...
GTTTCAGCCAAAACTTTGTTTGCCACCCATTATCATGAATTGACCGAATTAGCTAAATTTCTTCCCCGAGTGAAAAATTATAATGTGGCGGTCAAAGAGTGGGGAGACGAGATAATTTTCTTAAGAAAGATCGTCCCGGGAGGATGCGATGACAGCTATGGGATTCAGGTGGCAAGATTAGCCGGAATTCCAAAGCAGGTTTTGGAAAGGGCAAAGGATATTTTAGCCGAGCTTGAAAATGGCGAGCTATCATATCAAGAACACCCAGTGGTCAAGCCGAAGCCGGTATCTTATCAGCTGAGCATCTTTTCACCCAAAGATAATCCGATCGTGGAAGAGTTGAAAAAGCTGAGCCTGGAGAAGATGACTCCGCTGGAAGCATTAAATCAATTGAATGAGCTGAAAAGAAAAGCAGAAGAAAGATAATTATTGAAGCTCGCAGAAGTAATGGCAAAGACCAATGTTGGTCGGGGGTTCCCTTCAGGGTGAACCCTAACCCCCGACCAGTCTGGGTTCAGGATGAACCCCTCTCCTTACTAAGGTGAGGGGGAAAAGGGGGAGAGGTAACAGGAATTAAGGCGTAAGCCTTTTATGATAAAACCATGACGAATGATTAGCTTGTGGTGAGCGGAGTCGAACCGTGACGAATGTCGAATAATGAATATCGAATGATGAACAAGAAAAGATAAATGGATAATACCCATCAAACCGAAAGGAGTCTTCTATGAAAAAAGATAAGAAGAGACAATTTAACGTATCAGAATTTCTCAGCCAAAAACAAAACATTAAATTTACCATAATAATTGGTGGTGGGGTGGTAGGTTTGGTCATCATCTATTTGATTTTTTCTGCCATTTTTTCTGGACCGTCGAAAGCAGATATCAAAATGGCTAAGGAATCGGAAAGGATTTCCGCAGGGGTGATAGATTATCTAAATGGACTTCCACAAGCCCAAGATGTTCAACTTCTGAAGCTTTTCCAGAAAGGATTTTCTCTGTATGAGATGGGAAATTATGCTGACGCAATATATAACTTCAATACTGCCCTGATGTTGAAGACTGAAGATAAAGAGAAGGTGGCTCTTTTAACTCTGAATGGTAACAGCTATATTCTATTGAGCAATCCGAAGGAGGCACAGTCACAATACGGTCGGGCGTTGCCCATAGCAGAGAAGACTGAAGACCAGAGTGCTTTAGCCGCGGTATGGGGCAATATCGGCTTGGCTTATCAGAAAATGGAGAGTTTAGATAGCGCCCAGATCTTTCAGAAGAAAGCAGTGGACCTCTACACAAAGCTGGGAAGTAAAAAAGAGGAGGCAATTCAACTTAGCAATGTGGGCACGATTTTCTTAACCCGACAAGATCTGGATTTAGCCTTGAAGTTTCATCAGGAGGCTTTGAAGCTATTTGAAGAAATCAATTATCCTTTGGGCGAGATCGACCAGCTGGGCATAATAGGCTGGATTTACCAGTCTCGGCAGAGTTATGATACTTCGCTTTCGTATTATCACCAAGCATTGGATAAAAGTATACAGATTGCTTTTGCCGCAGGGGAAGCGAATCAGCTCTCAAACCTGGGTCTGGTGTATCAAAACAAAGGTATTCCGGATGCGGCTTTGGATTACTACCAGCAGGCTTTGGAGATCGACAAAAAGAACGGCACCAAGCTGGGAGAAGCACAAGACTATTTGACCATCGGCTGGGTTTATGAAAAAAAAGGAGATTTGGATGAAGCTATAAAGAAATATGAAAGCTCTGTTAATATAAACCGCAAAATAGGATACAAACAAGGAGAGTCAGCCGCCCTTACCAGCATCGCTATGGCATATCAACGCAAGAATGATCTGGATGGCGCCATGAAAAATCTATCTTTAGCTTTGGACGCCAGCGCAGAAGCGGGAAACAAGTCAAGTCAAGCCAACCAATTGCACATGATCGGTCAATTATACAAAGTCAAAGGAGAAGTGGATAGCGCTCTTCAGTCATACCAGAAGGCGGAGAAGATTTACAGCGAAATCGGTGATAGGATCGGACAAGCCAGACAGTTAAACAATATTGCCCAGATTTTGAAAAGCAAGGGGAACACCAAAGAGGCTTTGACTTATTATCAACAAGCCTTACAAATAACCAGAGATTACAAGGACAAATATGGAGAAGCATCCATCCTTAGCAATATCGCCTTTTCGTATATCAATCAGGGGGATTCGAAGAGCGGTTTGGAGTATGCTAATGCAGCATTAAAGATTTTCCAGGAAATCGGCGCGCAAAAGGAAGCCCAAACCGTGGAGGAGAATATCAAAAAAGTGGAGGAGTTGATCAGTAGGGATACGACGAAAACTAACAAATAAGAACAAGGGAAAATGGAAGAAGGAAAAGGGGAAAAAGCAATGACGAATGATTGACTTGTGGTGAGCTTGTCGAACCATGACGAATAAAAACAAAACATGACGGATGACGAATCCCCTCTCCCCACCGGGGAGAGGGATAGGGTGAGGGGGAATTTGTAGGTCGGGCTGTCGCAAGACTGCCCGACTGTAAAAATAGTAAAGTGGTTGTATAAAGCAGAATTATATAATGCAAATATTTCGATTTCTTCTCGATCTTCTTGGTCCGGGATTATTCTGGACATTAGTTGGCATCATCATCACAGCTATGAGTTCTGTGATAGCGGTCTTTGCCTGGATTCTGCCCCGGCGCGCTCGTTTACGCAAAGAAGACGAAGAACGTCTACTGCGAATTGAAAAAGATGCGGAGCAAGCCAGAAAAGAATCGAAGGAAGCCAGAGAGAATATCATTAATATTGAGAAACATCTGGGCATCCCAATCTACATTGATGGTTTACCTTCTGCCCCTCCATCTATTTTTGACCCATTCCTTGAAGGCACGAAATTCATGGCTGAATATAAATGGGATAATGCTATTGCTGAATTCCAAAAGGCGATGAAAGAAGCGAAGGCAACTCAGTTAGTTGCTCTCTATAATCTTATAGCCATTTGCTATTATACTTCTGGAAGGCTTCCATTGGCGCTGGAAAATTATGAGCAATCTTTGCGCCTTGCACGACAATTCAATGACAAGCAAGGGGAAGGTGCGGCTTTGGGCAACATCGGCCTAATCTCTCAGGATAAAGGTGATCTAAATCAGGCTTTGAGGTATCACAAGGAGGCTTTGGAAATTAACAAGCAGATAAGTCGCAAGCGGGGTGAGGCAAGTCAATCGGGCAACATCGGTCTGATCTATCAGGCGAAAGGTGATCTGGTTCAGGCTTTGAAGTATCATCAGGAATCATTAGAGATTAGTAAGCAGATTGGTTATAAGCAAAATGAGGCAAATCAATTGGGCAACATCGGTCTGATCTATAAAACTCAAGGTGATCTGGATCAGGCTTTGAAGTATTTAGAGGATGCTTTGAAGATTGACAAGGAGATAGGTTTCAAGGAAGGGGAGGCACAGGGTTTTATTGCTGTTGGTTTGGTATTAGCTTCTAAAGGAGATTTAGATGAGGCATTAAACCAATTTGAAAAAGCGGTCAAGATACATAGAGACATAGGTTTTAGAGAAGGTGAGGCAGCAGGTTTGGGTAACATCGGTCTGATCTATGAAGCTAAAGGTGATCTGATTCAGGCTTTGAAGTATCATCAGGACGCTTTGAAGATTCATAAAGAGATAGGTTTCAAACAGGGTGAGGCAAGTGATTTGGGCAACATCGGTTTGATCTTAAAAACCAAAGGTGATTTGGATCACGCTTTGAAGTATCATGAGGAAGCTTTGAAGATTGATAAGGAGATAGGTTTCAGGCAGGGTGAGGCAAGTGCTTTGGGCAACATCGGTCTGATCTATCAAGCTAAAGGTGATCTAAATCAGGCTTTGAAGTATCAAAAGGACGCTTTGAAGATTGATAAGGAGATAGGTTTCAGGGAGGGTGAGGCAAGTGATTTGGGCAACATCGGTCTGATCTATCAGGACAAAGGTGATCTGGATGAGGCTTTGAAGTATATGAATGAGGCTTTAAAGATATTTGAGGAAATAGGGATGCCGGAGCAGATTGGGATGGCGAAAAGGAATATTGAAAGAATTTCCCAACAGATGAAAAGATAACCTCACCCCCTGTTTCCCCCTCTCCTTAGAGGCTGTGTCATAATGGGGTTTTTTGTAGCCGCAGACTTTAGTCTGCGAAAACCACTTGTTGAATTCCAACAGCTTACGCAATCTAAAGATTGCGGCTACAAAGTCAAAACATGATTATGACACACCCTCAAACGTGGAGAGGGGGATTCAGGGGGAGAGGTAAAATAGCATGCTTAACGATATTATCATACTTCCCGAAGACTTAATCGACAAAATCGCTGCCGGTGAGGTGGTGGAGCGTCCGGCATCGGTGGTAAAGGAGCTGGTGGAGAATTCAATTGACGCCGGGGCAAAGAATATAATTGTGGAAATAAAAACGGGTGGTATAAAATTCATTCGGGTTACTGATGATGGTGTGGGAATGGATGAAAATAATTCGGTCTTGGCATTTCAAAGACACGCCACCAGCAAAATAAAAACCATAGATGATCTTTTCCAAATAGTCACTCTGGGATTCAGAGGAGAAGCTTTACCATCCATCGCTTCGGTTTCTTTTCTGGATATGCTCACCCGAACTAAAGATGACTTAAGCGGGATGAGAATCAAAATCGAGGGGGGGATTATCAAAGAAAAGAAACCGATGGGCGCTCCTCTGGGAACTTCGATAGTGGTAAGAGAGCTGTTCTACAATGTCCCGGCGAGAAGAAAATTCCTAAAGACTATCCTGACCGAGACCCGGCATATAATTGATCTTCTGACCAGATTCGCTATTGCTTATCCGGAAATCTCTTTCAAGCTGAAAAGCGACGAAAGGGAGATTTTCAGCTTTCCTGCTCATGTTCGGGCAGGGGTTCAACCCTTCAGGGCGAGCCCTCAGGACAAGCCCCAGCCCCAACGAGAAGATGTGTCCCAGCTCCAAAGAGAAGACGTGTCCCAGTCTCAACAAGATCAACAAGAGAATTTACAAAAAAGAGTAGTGGATGTCTTTGGAAAAGATCGTGCAGAGAAGATGATAGAAATAAAGACTGAGACTGAGAAAAAGCAAGAAAAGCAACCTGTTCGGGCAGTGGTTCAACCCCTGCCCCAACAGGTAAAGAGTGAGATTTCCCAACAGATTAATGGATTAAACAGATTTAATGCGGCGGACAGCGGACTTGTCCTGAGCAAAGTCGAAGGACGGCGGACGGCGGACGTCAGTGGTTTTCTGGGTAAGCCGGCGATCTGTCCCTCCAATCGGGCGGAGCTTTATCTTTTTGTAAATCGAAGACCCATCACCTCCAAGTCGCTTTATCATGCGGTGCAAAGCGGATACGGAGAACTGCTTCCTAAAGGTAAATTCCCCTTTGCCATAATATTTATAGAGATCGATCCGAGCTTAGTCGATGTGAACGTGCATCCTACTAAAAGTGAAGTCAGATTCGCTGACGAAAGAGGAATACACGATCTGGTTTATGCAAGAATCAAAGAGTCTTTAACTTCCCCTTTGACCATACCGGATATCAAAACAACAGAAATAAAAGCTCAATCTGATCAACCGCTTCAAGAACGGAGGGAAATGGGTTTTTCTAAGATGCCTTTTACGGATAATCAGGTAATGAGATCTGTCCATCAAAAAGTTGAACCGTTAAAGCCCACTTCTTTTAGCTCACCCAAAATTGAAGAAGAGGATATATCCCAGAAAAGCTTATTTTCGGAAACACAGAGGGAATTAGAGCCTAGTGCTCAAAAGCCTAATGACGAACTTCCAATTTCAACCCCCAAAACTCAAGACTCAATACTCAAAACTGGTGAGGGGAAGGGAGGTGTGTCTGGGATAGGGCGAGCTAATCTCTGGCAATTAGCTGATACTTATATTTTGTCCCAATTGAAGGGGAATTTGATGGTTTTGGATCAACATGCGGCGCACGAAAGGATTTTGTATGAGGAGGCATTAAGAAATCTAACCAAAAAGCAAGCCACCTCTCAACAGGTTCTGTTTCCCACAGTTACAGATCTGACCCCAACAGAATTCCACGTTTTAGAAGTAAATAAGGAATTGATCCAGAAATTGGGATTTGAGATCAAGTATTTTGGAGGACGGACGATTCTGGTAACCGCCGTTCCGATACTTGTTAGAAATAAAAGCGGAGAAGTTTTCTTAAAAGAGATTCTCACTCATTTGGAAGAAGAGGAAAAGGTTGAAAAGGACAGGATAAAGGCGGTGGCAAAGTCATTTGCCTGTCATGCCGCCATAAAAGCAGGGGAGAGGTTAAACCAAGAGGAGATGGATCATCTGATCAGACAACTCTTTGCCACAGAGGAACCCTATTCCTGTCCACATGGACGTCCCACCATCATCAAACTCTCCTTAGATGAATTGAACAAGAAGTTCGGGAGAAGCTGAGAAGGAGATTCCCAACAGATGGAACAGATGAAGATTGAGTGGTCCTTTGTTCGTCACGGATTCATCCTGATCCCGCCTTTGGCGGGAGAACGGACGCCCTCGTCCGTGACGAGTAAGAGATGATTGGTAGAGGACGAGGCGTCCTCTACCAACAGAGATTCCCAACAGATTGAACAAATGAAACAGATGAAGATTGGATGGTTAACTATTGAACAAATTACTGGTCATACTCGGACCCACTGGTGTGGGGAAAACTCAAGTCTCACTTAAACTTGCCGATATATTAGACGGTGAGATCGTCTCTTTCGACTCCAGGCAGATCTACAAATTTATGGACATCGGAACTGCCAAGCCAACCAAAGAGGAAAGGGAAAGAGTCCCTCATCATCTGGTTGATCTTATATCGCCAGACAAAAGATTCACCTCTGCTGACTATGGCAAAAAAGCCAGGGATGTTATTAATGAGATAAAAGGAAGAGACAAACAGCCTATAGCTGTAGGAGGCTCAGGGCTTTATCTCAAGGCTCTAATAGAAGGATTCTTTCTTGGTCCTCCGGCAGACCAAAAAATAAGGGACAGGCTACAAAAAGAGGCTCAAGAACAAGGTGAGCCTCATCTTTATAATAGGCTTAAGGAGGTGGACCCTCAATCTGCAGAAAGAATCCATCCCCATGATCTGGTTAGAATCATTCGCGCTCTGGAGGTATATGAGCTTACTGGAAAGTGTATGACCTATTGGCAACAGGAGGGAAGCTATGAGCCGTTCTTAATGAATTTTATCAAGATCGGCTTAACTCTGGATAGGAAAAGACTTTATCAGAGGATAAATCAAAGAGTGGAGGAGATGATAGCCAGAGGGCTTTTAGATGAGGTTGCAAGCCTAAAAAATAAAGGGTACTCTCCAGAGTTGAAGGCTTTTAAGTCGGTCGGTTATCAGGAGTTGTTCGCTTATTTGGAAGGGGAATTAGATTTTTCAATCGCCATAGAGCAAATCAAACTTAACACCAGGCATTATGCCAAAAGGCAGCTAACCTGGTTCAGAAAGGATAAAGAAATCACTTGGCTGGATGTAAGTGAAAATAATTTAGTTGAAATGATTTTGGATATTTTCAAACAAATTTAGAACCAAAGAGTCATTAGTAGAAAGGTATGAGCCAATCTTAGCGATATCTGATTGTTCCTGGTAGGACCTATCGCCTCAGATTGGATTTTAATTTTTTTAGTGATTCGTCAAAAAAGAGCTTGACAGGGTTTCGTAAATTTATTATATAGCAACGAGTTATAAACCTATACGCCGGCAGGAGAAGCTAAGGCGTCCCAAATAGGTGCTGATTTAGGTTTCTTTGCCGAATACGGAGGTAAAAATGAAGAAAGAAAAATTGGTTTTCCTGGGGCTAATTTCGATCCTTTTCTTAACTGGCTGCTCGAGTAGCCTGGTAAAACCTCGAGTGGTTAACCCACCGCTTCAGAGAGAATTACCAGCCACCCCTTCACAAGCTCAAAACAATGGGCAAATATTAACCAAGGACTCGTCAAAAACGGCATGTGACTCCAATTCTACCACGGAAACTGCTCCGGAAGACGGGTTTGCTGAGGTAGAGCTTCACTATGCCCTGGGGGTGACCTTTAATCAACAGGGGGAATGGTTTAAAGCTCAAGACCAGTTTGAAAAGGCTTTGGAGCTTATGGCGAATTTAGACTTGGGGGAAGCGGATTCTTCAAGGGAACAGAGAGTTCAAACAATTCTAAATGAGATCGCTGAAGATTACAAGATAACCTTGCTCAGCCTGGGGATTCTTTCCGACGAAAGCTCCATATCTGCCTTCTTACAAAGGTTCGAGAACATAGAGAATTTCAAAAGCCTTCAAGATAGCACCGTGGAAGGAATTACCACAGAACCAGAGAGAGTCACTTATGACATGCCCATCGAATGGAATGAGAGAGTAGAGAATGCGGTCATTTACTTTCAAACCGTAGCCAGAAAAGCCTTCCAGAATTACCTGAAAAGGTCGGGCAAATATAAAGATCTGATGCAGAACATCATACGTGAAAAAGGATTACCCGAGGATCTGGTGTGGCTTTGTCTGGTGGAAAGCGGATTTAATCCCAAAGCTTATTCCTGGGCGCGAGCAGTTGGACCCTGGCAATTTATCGCGGGCACGGGTAAAAGATACGGGCTGAAAAGGAATAGTTGGTATGACGAAAGGAGAGATTTTGTAAAATCCACTTATGCCGCCTGTGATTATCTTACATTCCTTTATAACATGTTCGGATCTTGGCCTTTGGCTCTGGCAGGTTACAATGGAGGGGAGGGGAATGTTGATAAGGCTATCAAGAAACACGAAACCAATGATTTCTGGAAGCTCAAACTTAGAAAGCAGACCCAAGACTACGTTCCGTTGTATATGGCGGCGACCATCATCTCCAAAGATCCTGAAAGTTATGGATTTGACGTGATATATGATGATCCTATTTCATTCGATGAAGTAGAGATTAATCAACCGGTGGACTTAAAGAAAGTGGCTAAAATGCTGGGAACGTGCACCGACGCGCTCAATGATCTTAATCCTGAGCTTCTGCGGGGAGTTACTCCGCCTCACTGTTACGGGTATAAGCTCAGAATTCCTGCGGGAACCAAGGAGTTATTTGCTCAAGGATTCAAAGAAACCGAGATGAAGGGAAGCGGGCTATTTGTAGAACATGAGGTTGCCAAAGGGCAAACACTCTCTTATCTTGCCAATAAATATGGGGTGCCGGTCTCCGATATTATGGAAACAAATAGATTAACCAGCTATCGCTTGAGCATAGGTCAAAACCTAATTATTCCTACGGACAAGAAAATATCCGGAGAGGGGACCAAATTAGCTAAGGCAAAGAGTAGAGAGAAAAAGAAGAGTGATACTAAAGCTTACACGGTAAAGAAAGGGGACACGCTTTCGGAGCTGGCTTTAAAATTCAATACTTCTCCTCAGGAGCTAAAGCGACTAAACGGACTTAAGGACACGGAACGCATAAATAAAGGTCAGAAGCTTTTAGTGCGTGCCGAAACCCCAGTAGCTACCAAGCTTCTAAAAGAGCATATCGTTAAAAAAGGAGAGACATTGGGATACCTAGCGACAAAATATGGGGTATCGGTGTCAACCTTAATGTCTGCTAATAACCTCTCCAGCGCACATCGTTTAAAAGCTGGTCAGCCTCTTCTAATACCAGTGACATCTGATGTAGCTTTACAAAACTACGTGGTTAAGGAAGGTGATACACTCTCTGAGCTGGCAGAGAAGTTTCGCACTGACATGGGGGGAATCACAAAAGCTAATGACTTATCCGATGCAAATTATGTTGAGACCGGTCAAAAGCTAAATATCCCCACACCATACGTATCCACCAGAGAAGAAATAGCTGGAAAATGGATCACCTATGTGGTTAGAAGGGGAGATACTTTGTGGGACATTGCCAGGGCTTTTGGAGTTTTACTGGAAAAGCTGATATCGTGGAATAATTTGAGTGCGCGTTCCAGCCTTCAAGTAGGTGACAGACTCAAAATATTTCTATCCAAGTAAAACATAGCTAAAAGCAACCTGGCTGAAAGATCGATACAACTTATTTGGGCTGTTTCCAAACGAATAATCACGACGTAAACCATCACCCTTAACCCTTGACCTTGGGGTGGGGAATGGTGAGGAGAAAAAGTGGCAAAAAGAAGCGACGTGGTGATTGCGGTTATAATCGTGATAAGTTTCGTGATTATAGCCTTTTTGACCTTGTTCGCCTTCATCGGATTCTCCGGTCAAGAATCGGCATTCTGGACTGGAACGGGGAAAAAGGTGGCGATAGTGGAGGTACAAGGGGTGATAGAAAATTCGTCCGAGGTGATTCGACAACTGCGGAAATATGCAGAGGATAGCTCCGTTCCAGCGATAGTGATGGATATCGATAGTCCGGGGGGAGCAGTTGCTCCTTCTCAGGAGATTTATGAGGAGATTAATAAACTGCGGGAAAAAGGGAAAAAAGTGATTGCATCTATGAGAACTGTAGGAGCTTCAGGCGGTTATTATATAGCATGTGCGGCTGATACTATTGTAGCAAATCCGGGCACATTAACCGGAAGCATTGGGGTCATTTTCCAATTTCCAGTAGCGGAGGAATTGTTCAAAAAGATAGGCTTGAAATTCGAGGTGGTGAAAAAGGGAGAGATCAAGGATATAGGCACCTATACCAGACCCATGACCGAAAGAGAGAGGAAATCCCTTCAATCTGTGGTAGACGACACCTACGATCAATTTGTCGATGTGATCGCTTCCAGACGGAGCATGTCCAGAGAGGACATTTTGAAAATCGCGGACGGAAGCGTTTTCACCGGAAGACAGGCAAAAAATCTGGGATTGGTGGATGAGCTGGGAAACTTGCAGGACGCCATAAAAATCGCAGGAGTGATGGTGGGGATTAAGGAATATCCCAAAACCATAAAAGAGATAAAAAGAAGGATTACCTGGTTTGATCTTTTGTCTCAAAAAATGGACGTTTTATTAAAACTGGACGAAAGTGAAAAACTGATGCCCAAGCTGGAGTATATATTTAAGTAAGTTTGATCTTTTCAGTTCAGGTGAGGATTCAACCCCCACCTAAACAATCCCTTTTAATCTACTATTAGACTAAGATGCCAATTTATGAGTATATATGCCAACCCTGTGGCGCCAAATTTGAAATTCTTCAGAGGACCAAAGAGAATGGAAAACCGGCTTGTCCCGAATGTGGATCAGAAGAGGTTCAGAAGATCTTCTCCGTGTTTGGCTTCTCATCCGGAGGAAAGTTCGTCTCTTCCTCTCAGGGAGATGGTTGTTCTACTTGTGGACATAAGAAGTGTAGTAGTTGTGGATGACATATCACCAATTAAGAATAGAAAAAGAGACAGGTAACCAGTTTCCAGTTGCCAGTTTCCAGAAGCATGTTGGCTGGTAACTGGCAACTGATAACTGGACACTTTTTTAGAGGAGGTGTTGCATGACCAAAGCGGATTTGGTTGAAGCGGTAGCTGAAAAGACTGGTCTGACTCGAACCGACGTGGCAGAGGTGGTGGACAAGTTTCTGGAGGCAATCAAGCAGAGCTTAGAGAGTGGCAATAATATAGAGATCAGGGGATTCGGGACTTTCAAGATCAAACAGAGGAAGTCGCGGAAGGCGCGTAATCCAAGAACCGGCGAGGAGGTGCCGGTTCCAGATAGAAAGGTACCGGTATTCAAACCCTCCAACGAGTTCAAAGCTTTAATTACCAAGCTCCCGATTGGGTGAAAGCAGAAAAACTGAAGACTGAAAACTGGTAACTGATAGGTGGTGATGTTATGCCCTGTGGAAGGAAGCGAAAAAAAAGCAAGATTAAAACTCACAAAAGGAAGAAAAGACTTCGAGCTGATCGGCACAAAAAGAAACTCCGGTAAACTGATCCATAGCACTCGATCTATGGCCTTTTGCTCACCGATGCTTATACATTCACACGAATAGCCATGTTCCTGAATGGATGTCAGAACTATCCCCGAATCTTTTAGATAAGATAAACTCGGACGACATCATCTTTTCCGCCAAAGGCGGATAGACGTCCGCTCGTCTAGGCGGATCTGTCTATGCCAGACAGACAGGTGATTTTGTTCGATGGGAAGTTTTACAAAAACTGCAGAACAGCTTCTTTTTCTGCTACATACGAAGTTTTGACCATTGAAGGTAACGATGTCTGTGGCGAGATTTTTGAAATAGAATATATTTCGATCACGAATTGTTAACCAAAAACTGTTGACTGATGACAGTTTACTAATGACGGTTGACTAATGACTATTGACTGATTTTTTCCTGCCCCTGTAGCTCAGTTGGATAGAGCAGTGGCCTCCGGAGCCATGTGCACCCGTTCGAGTCGGGTCAGGGGTAGTTAAGGCGGTTCGTGGTTGTAAGGTTCGTAGAAAAAGAATTATGTAGCCACAGGTTTTAGGGAGCGTTGAAAAAGTCATATTTGGAGACGGGATAAATTCCCGTTCCAAAGGTAAGAATAATTAATAATCCATAGAGAACAGAACCCCCTAAATCCCCCTTATCAGGGGGACTTTGTGCGATTTCGTCCCCCTGACAAGGGGGACCACAGGGGGTTGAGACCAGGTTTTTCAACACACCCTTTAGCCTGCGAAGCTTCTAAAAGGTAGCGCAATTCAAAGGTTACAGTTTATGCCAGTGAGGTTTTGGTGGAAACTGTCGCACTAATAGCAAGCATAGTTTCAATAGTTTTGGCTTTTTTTGCTATTTGGCAAGCTAATCATCATAGAGACCAAAGTGATAAACTCAACAGAGACACAACTGAAAAACTGTCTCGGATTGAAGCTTTTGCCACATCCACTAAGGAGGATGCTTTTGCTGAGATAAGGAGATGGGGTGATTTTGCCAGAGCTGGCGGAAAAGGGTCAGAGGAAGCAGAGAAGGCAAAAGAAGATGAGTTAAGAAAACTGAAAGATGAGATACGAGCTACGACTTCAACAGAAATTAACAAAGTGCTAAAAACTGTAGAAAGTAAATTAAGCTCGTCTACTGAAAGTTCGACCATCTCTGAGATTAAGAAAGAATTTGAGGAGTTGAAAAAGGAGGTTACGAGAATTCAGGAGAAAGGTCTGGGAGAAGTCAAGAGAATCGAAAACGAAGAAAAATTCAAGCGTTTTTGGCATTCATTGGCAGTAAAGCAAAAGGACTTGCTTGTGAAGGCGGTGAAGGATCCTTTTATTTCAGACGACGAGTTAAAAGAGGCGGGAATCGCAGTGTACGATGAATTACTCAGATTCGTCAGACAGTTATTTAGTGCAGGTGCCATTTCCGGGATATGGAGGACTGAATCTAATACAGGTTACCAATTGAGACTAAAACCAGAGTTTAGGCAATTTCTTGAGCTCGTGAAATAGCATGAAATGGTCTGAGACATACATACCAACTTTAAGAGACGATCCAGCAGAGGCGGAGATAGTCAGCCATAAACTTCTGGTTCGGGCTGGATATATAAGGAAGTTAGTGGCCGGGGTGTATAACTATCTCCCTTTAATGCAGAGAGTGTTGCTGAAGGTCATTGATATCGTTCGCCAGGAGATGAATGCCACCGGGGCACAAGAGATTTTAATGCCGGTGCTTCATCCCGCAGAACTATGGCAACAAAGCGGAAGATGGCATACCTTAGGCAAGGAGCTGATGAGAGCCAAAGATCGACATGATCGGGATTTAGTCTTAGGTGGCACGCATGAGGAGGTGGTCACTTATCTGATTAAAGGGGAAGTTAAATCATACCGTCAGCTTCCTTTGAATCTCTATCAGATTCAGAACAAATTTAGAGACGAGATCAGGCCCAGATTTGGGTTGATGAGAGGGCGAGAATTCATAATGAAGGATGCCTACTCCTTTGATAAAGATGAAGATGGTTTCAAGGTGGCTTATCAGAAGATGCTGGATGCTTATTTTAAGATTTTCCAAAGATGTGGACTCGATACCCGGATGGTGGAATCCGACACCGGAGCGATGGGAGGTAAGGCGGCACATGAGTTCATGGTGATGGTCGACACCGAGGGCGGAGAAAACATAATCTTCTATTGTGACCAGTGTGATTATGCGGCGAACCTGGAAAAAGCCAGCTCGCTGGAGCTTGAGCTACATGCAGAAGAAGATTCAGAAAAGCCACTGCAAAAGGTCGCTACCCCCAATGCTAAAACAGTGGAGGAGGTAACAGCGTTTTTGAATGTCCCGGCAAAAAAATTAGCCAAGACACTTTTATATAAAGCTGATGAAAAAGTGGTGGCGGTTATGATAAGAGGGGATAGGCAGATCAATGAGATCAAGTTAAAAAACTCTTTAGGATGCATAAATCTGGAAATGACGGATGCGTCCACTGTGGAAAAGATCACGAGCGCACCGGTCGGATTCGCTGGTCCGGTGAGATTAAGAAATGTGATGATAATAGCAGATGAAGAAATCCTGAGTCTGAAAAATTTTGTAACCGGAGCGAACGAAAACGACCACCATTTTATAAACGTCAACGTGGGGCGGGATTTTGAAATAAATCAGGTGACACAGATCAGATGTGCAGAAGTGGGTGAGCGATGTCCTCGATGTATGAAGGGAAAACTTCTGACCTCCCGGGGCATAGAGGTAGGAAATACCTTTATGCTGGGAACGAAATATAGTCTAGCCCTGGGAGCCGCTTTTCTGGATGCAGACGGACAGGAGAAACCATTCATCATGGGATCTTATGGAATAGGTATCACCCGAACCGCTCAGGCAGCAGTGGAAAAATCTCACGATGTCTCAGGCATAATCTGGCCTGCTTCCATTGCCCCTTTATCGGTTGAGGTCATTCCCCTGAATGTTGCTGACGAAAAACAGAACCAAGTAGCTTTTGAAATATATCGAAAGATGAAAGATGAAAACATCGAGGTGCTGATCGACGATCGGGATGAAAGAGCTGGTGTGAAATTCAATGACGCCGATCTGATAGGAATACCTTTGAGAATCAACGTCGGAGCGAAAAGCCTTAAAGAGAATAAAGTGGAGATTTGTGTAAGAAAAACAAAAGAGGTGATTTCAGCCACACCAGATGAGGTAGTGGAAAAGTGCCAAAGGCTTTTAAGCAGCCTTTAACTATTACCCTCTCCCTTGCGGGGAGAGGGATAGGGTAAGGGGGAATTATGTGGAACACTATAGAAAGATTATCACCCAGTCATAGAAGATAAAAGCGTGACGATTTTTGTTGCTTTTCTGAAAATAAGTAATTATATTAGTTAATTAAGAGTGGGCATAACCCACTCTTTTACATACTGATTGACGTATAGATAAGATTATGGGTTCAATAGCAGATACCCTGAGAGAGAAAATAGAGCCTCTAATAAAGGAGGAAGATTTAGAGCTGGTGGACTTGGAGTATTTCGCGGGAGGTCCCGCTTCGGTTTTAAGAATATTTGTAGACCAGGTAGGCGGAATTACGGTTGACCAGTGCGCCAGCTTGAGCAGAAAAATTGGAGATTTTCTGGACATGGAAAACTTGATTCCGCACCGGTTTACCCTGGAAGTCTCTTCTCCCGGACTGGATCGACCTTTAACCACTAGCGCAGACTTTAAAAGAAAGATAGGAAAAAAGGTGAAGGTTTTTTTGAAGGAGGATATTGGAGAAAAGAAAGAGCTGGTGGGGATAGTAAGAAATATAGAGGAGGAGAACTTAATTCTTCTGATCGAATCATCGAAATCTAAAGCCAGCGAAGAGAAAGAAGAAAATGTCCCTCTAAAGAAAGTAGCTTGGGCTAAAATCATGCTGGCATGAGGGCACACGCATTTTGGGGAGAGTTTAATAGATGAATTACGAAATCTTGGAAGCGTTAAGCCAGATCACCAAAGACAAGAATATAGACATGGATTTTGTGGTGGAGAGTCTGGAAGCCGGCTTGATGCTGGCGGCAAGGAAGAAGTTTGGCAATACCGATAACATAAAAGTTAATGTAGATCGAAAGTCGGGAGAGATTAAAATCACTGCCACCAGAAAGGTGGTAAAACAGGTGAGTGATCCCAATGTAGAGATTACCTTAGAAGATGCCAAGGAGATTGACTCGAAGATAAAACTGGATAACGAAGTGGAGGTGGAGGTAGGGTTTGATGAATTCGGGAGGAATGCCATCATCGCCGCCAAACAGATTTTGATCCAAAGAGTCCGGGAGAGAGAAAGGGAAAAAATCTTTGAAGAATATAAGGATAAGGTCGAAACCATAGTTACCGGTGGAGTTCAGCAGATCGACAAAGGACAGCTAATAGTCAATTTAGGGAAAGCGGAAGGAATTATCCCTCCCAAGGAACAGATACCCAAGGAACGATACCGGCAGGGAGATCGAATCAAAGCGTTGATCATAGACGTTCAAAAGACCGCCAAAGGACCACAGATAATTCTTTCTCGGGCGCATCCCAATTTCTTAAAGAGGCTTTTCGAGCTGGAGGTTCCGGAAATTTATGAAAGAATAATTGAAATGAAGGCGATAGCTCGAGAACCGGGCGAGCGATCCAAGATAGCGGTAAGCTCCATCGATAACCGGGTGGATCCGGTAGGCGCCTGCGTCGGAGTAAAAGGAACTCGGGTGCAAAGCATCGTCCGGGAGCTTTCCAGTGAAAGGATCGACATAATCCCCTGGTGCCCGGATCCGGAAACCTTCGTCACCAGAGCCTTGGCGCCCGCTAAAGTGGTGCACATTGACACCAATTATGATGACAACAGCATGGCCATCGTGGTGGAGGACGATCGGCTCTCTTTAGCTATCGGCAAATCGGGACAAAATGCCCGGTTAGCGGCTAAACTCACGGGATGGAAAATCAACATCTTAAGCGAAACCGAGTTCCGAGAGCAGAAGAAACTGGAGAGCCAGCCCAAAATCTACGTGGCCGAATTGCCCGGGGTGGGTAAAAAGCTGAAAGAAAAACTATCAGACCATGGAATCGAAACAATTCAGGATCTCGCTGGTAGTAGCGTGGAAGATTTAACCAATATAGAAGGGGTGGGAGAAAAAAAGGCAATCGGTTTGATCCAGAAGGCAAAGGATTATCTCAATCCTTCTAAGCCAGCGTAGTAACGACGAGTTTAAGGATTCAAAAGGAACAAGGAGTCAAGGGTTCAAGTTAAGTGCTCAAGGATTATAGGAGTTAGGGTTTTGGCAGAAAGCATGTCACCAGATACAGAAGGTTTGAATTTAAGGTTTAAAAATAATCTTCTGCTCGAACCGTTAAATCTTCGAATCCTGGAACCATTCTTGAGGAAAACTAAAGATAAAGAGAGTTTGGAATTGTTGGGTGGATAGATTCCAAATACAAAGATAATTCTAACTTAGGGGTATTGGTTTGGCAAAGAAAAGAGTCTATCAGTTAGCCAGAGATTACAAGATCTCCAGCGAAGCCATGTTGAGCATCATTAAAGAACTCGGCTTCGAGATCAAGAGCCACATGAGCGTGGTGGACGATAAAATGGCCTCCTCCATTGAACAGAAATTCCAAAAGGAGAGGGAGGCGGTTAAGGAAGAATACGCCCGGAAAGAGAAGATGCAAAAGGAGCGGGAAGAGAAAGAGGTGATAGCCGTTCCTTTCGAGCCGATACGCAAAACCCGGGAGGCTAAGCTCAGGCGTAAAGAGCAATTAAAAAAACTGGAAAAAAAGAAGGTAGAAGCCAAAAAAAAGAAGATTCGACTTCCGGAGGAAAGACCTGAAAGAAAGGTAGATAAAGCGGAAATCGAACAGAGCATAAAGAAAACAATGGCTTCCATAGATACCGTCCGGAGGGTAAAAAGATACAAAAGGAAACTGTCATCGGATCAAGGGGATAAGGAAGTTGAGCCTACCAACGTCATTCGGGTCAGCGAATATGTTTCCGTGGCGGAGCTGGCTAATTTGATGGAAGTAAAACCAACCGAGGTTATCTCCAAATGCTTGGAATTGGGCTTTGTGGCTACCATCAATCAGCGACTGGACATGGACAGCATTGAGACCATCGCATTGGAATTTGGATTCTCGGTGGAGCCGGTCAAGGAGATCGGATTGGAGGAGGAAGAGGAGGAAGAAAGAGAGGAAGATCTAAAGCATCGTCCTCCAGTCATCACCATCATGGGACATGTGGACCACGGTAAGACCTCCCTTTTGGACCATATACGGAAAAGCAATATCATAGCCGGAGAATGGGGAGGCATCACCCAGCATATCGGAGCGTATGAGGTGGAGGTGCATGGAGGAAGGATCACCTTTCTGGATACCCCGGGACATGAAGCTTTCACCGCCATGCGGGCACGGGGGGTGCAAGTGACCGATATCGTGGTGCTGGTGATCGCGGCGGACGATAGCGTGATGCCCCAGACCATCGAAGCCATTGATCACGCCAAAGCCGCGGGAGTCCCCATAATAGTTGCCATCAACAAAATGGATCTTCCCCAAGCCAAAAGCGAGCCGATCAAGAATGAGCTGGCCCAGTATAATCTCATGCCGGAGGAGTGGGGAGGCTCAACCATCATGGTGGAAATCTCTGCCAAGACCGGCTTGGGAGTGGATAAGCTTCAAGAGATGATCCTGCTGCAGGCAGAGATGATGGAGCTTAAAGCCAATCCCAACCGCCGAGCTAACGGGGTGGTGGTTGAATCCGAGATTAGCCGGGGAAGAGGAGCCATAGTTACGGTCTTGGTACAAAGAGGGACTCTGCGAATCGGAGATCCTTTTGTGACCGGACCTCATTATGGAAGGGTTAGAGCCATGTTCAACGAGAGAGGAAATCCGGTAATCGAAGCGGGTCCGTCTACTCCCGTCCAGGTTTTGGGTTCGTCTGGAATTCCGCAAGCGGGAGATACCTTTGTAGTTACCGAAGATGAAGTAGAAGCACGACAGATATCGAGCAAAAGGATGCGGGTAAAAAGAGAGCACGATATCAGGCAGGTTAAAAGAGCCTCTTTATCTGACGTGTATGACCATATTGAAGAGGGTAAGATCAAGGAGTTAAATCTGATATTGAAGGGAGATGTGGGCGGATCGGTGGAAGTGCTATCCGACACTTTAGAAAAGATTTCCACCAGCGAGGTGAAAGTAAGAGTGATCCATCGGGGAGTCGGCTCTATCAACGAAAGTGACGTTCTTCTGGCCGCAGCTTCTGATGCCATCATCATTGGATTTCACGTTCGACCGGACTTGAGAGCCAGAGAGCTGGCTTTAAGAGAAAAGGTGGACATAAGACTTTACGACGTGATCTACGAGATCGAGTCGAACATCCGAAAAGCCATGGAAGGACTTCTGGAGCCGGAGATCACCGAAACCATCTTAGGCTCAGCTGAGGTTAGAAACGTTTTCAAAGTCTCCGGAGTGGGACAGGTGGCGGGATGTTTCGTTCAAGAAGGAGCCATAAAAAGAGGGGAAAAAATTCGGGTGATTCGTGAGGGAGTGGTGGTGTATACAGGAATAATTTCGTCTTTGAAAAGATTTAAGGATGACGTGAAAGAGATAACCAGCGGGTTGGAATGTGGGATCAAAGTTGAAAACTATAATGACGTTAAGGAGGGGGACGTCCTGGAAGCTTATGAGGTAAAAGAATTGGCGCGCAAATTGGAGTAAAGGGTTCGAGTGAAAGATAAAATTTACTCCTTGAATTAAAAGACTGTGACCAAAAGATATGTTTTTACCAAGTTTTCCCGCAATGGACTTTGCCGGTTCATCCCAGCTCTCAATTATTTCACTAGGCCCCTTGGCTCCTCGAACCCAATAATCCAAAACTAAGTATACATCTTTTTTTCCATGGTTGTCGGTGTAGCCAGTATAGAGATTTATATTCCTGAAAGTGGATCCTTAAAAGGGAAGAGGCACTTTTTGAGAAGGACAAAAGATAGGGTGCATAATAAATTCAATGTCTCCATAGCAGAGGTAGATCATAACGATCTCTGGCAAAGAACCACTCTGGGTGTCTCAGTGGTGGCTAATGAAAAGAAATTCGCCAATCAAGTATTAAACCAAGTTGTAGATTTCATAGGCCAGGAAGGTGGAATCCAAATATTGGACTATTCCATAGAACTATATTGAAAGTACAACTCATTAACCGGAGAGCATCAGCTTGCTGATGCGATTTAAGAAGAATTAAGCTGATCGGGATAAATGAATTTCAAATTTGAGTAATAAGATTGTTTGGGCGGGGGGTCAACCCCCACCCAAATATAGAGGGTTAACCCTCCTGGTTGTTATATGGAATGATGGTTTTGTGGCTGGACTAAATGATTATAGATCAAAAGAGAATAATAAACATGCAATATCAGAGGAAAGATCGGGTAGGAGATTTGATAAGAAGGGAGGTCTCCCAGATGATTCAACGGGAGCTGAAGGATCCGGGGATTGGCTTCGTGACCGTTACCGGGGTGGAGGTCTCACCTGATCTTAAGCGGGCTAAGATATTCTATAGCGTTTTGGGTGAAGAAGATTCAAAAAAACAAAGTGCCTCCGCCTTAAAAAGAGCCTGCGGATTCATCCAGCACGAGATAGGAAAAAGACTGAGGTTAAAACACATACCGGAGATTTCCTTTCAGTTCGATAGCTCGGTGGAATATGGCGCACATATCGAGGAATTGATTCAGAAAATACACCAGAGCGAAAAAACTCAGATGAGCGGAATGGATGCAAATACGTCTTCTGAAGATGAATCCAATTTAAATGAGAAGGGAGAAAATGAAGGATAAGCTGAAGCAGATTTTAGATTACATAAGGAAAAGCCAGTCGATTCTGATTACTTCCCATCGTGATCCGGATGGCGACTCCATCGGCTCTCAATTAGCTTTAGCTGAATTTGTGGAGAGCCAAGGGAAGAGTGTTTGGATTATCAACCAGGGTGATCTACCTTATAAATATAAATTCTTGGATTCCCAAAGTAAGATCCAGAACGTAAATTCCACTAAAAAAGAGTTATATCTAAAAACCGCTTTCAATCTGGTTTTAGTGCTGGATTGCACCTCCCTAGACCGGATAGGTGACGTGGAGAAGCTGATCCAGCCTGAAATTACGCTGATAAACATAGACCACCATCCGGACAATGATCGGTTTGGCACCTTCAATTACTTAGATGTCGAGGCTTCCGCCGTGGGGGAGATAATCTTTTCTTTGTTAAAGCTGTCAGGTTTTTCATTCACGCCCCGGGTGGCTACTCAGCTTTATGCCACCATACTGACCGACACCGGCAGATTCAAATTCTCCAATACCTCTCCGCATTGTTTGCGGATCTGTGCAGAGCTGATCGAGTCGGGAGCTGATCCCAAGCAGGTGGCCAATCAGATATATTTCAACCACACCCTTCCGTTTTTAAATCTATTGGGATCCATGCTCTCTCATCCGCAGATCATACGGGATGGAAAAATCTGCGCCATGACCCTCAATCAAGATCTGTTATCACAGCTTAAGGTGGATCCTACTGAGATGGAAGGAGTAGTGGATTATTCGCTTTTCTTGAGAGGGGTCGAGATAGGTTTGCTTTTCACGGAAAAGGAAAATGAAATAACCAAAGTGAACCTCCGCTCGCAAAATGCCTTTGACGTATCATTGGTGGCGAGAATTTTTGGCGGAGGAGGACATAGAAATGCGGCGGGATGCACTTTGAATCTCAGCTTAAAAGAGGCGGAGAAAATTGTCGTCGAACAGATTGAGAAGATACTGAAAAATGAGCCTGTCGGGAGTCTTAGTAGTTGATAAACCAACCGGGATGACCTCACATGACGTGATAGACAGATTGCGAAAGATTTTACACACCAGAAAAATTGGACATGTCGGAACCTTGGATCCATCCGCCGGTGGAGTTCTGGTGGTGTGTGTGAACCAAGCCACCAAGGTGGTTCAATTCCTGACCGAATACGACAAAGAATATACTGCGGTTATCCAACTGGGAATCACCACTGATACGTATGACGGTGAAGGACAGATAACCAGGACAGAAGAGGATTTTAAAATCAGCCCGGATGAAATAAAGCGGGCGATTCTTTCATTTAAAGGCAACATAGAGCAGACTCCTCCCTTGTATTCAGCCATAAAATACCAAGGGAAAAAGCTTTATCAATACGCTAGATCAAACCAGGAGGTAAAGAGAAATAAACGAGAGGTGGAGATAAAGGAACTTGAGATATTGGAGATCAAACTACCCCACGTTAAGTTTAAGATCAGCTGTTCCAAGGGAACCTATGTCAGGAGCATAGCGCACGATGTAGGTGAGAAGTTAGGATGTGGAGCCTATCTTTACTCCCTGCGAAGGACCCGGGTGGGTCCATTCCATATAGAAGATGCGCTGAGCTTGGAGAAGATTGCAGACATTCAAGGTGAAGGTAAAATAAGTGACGTTTTGACTCCGATTGAGAAAGCCTTAGTGCATCTGCCTTCTGTGGTGACGAATGAATGGTTTGCCACCAAAGTTCAACACGGCATTCCGCTTGAGTCAAAATCGGTGTTGTCCGTGGAAGGAGATTTCGATTCAAATAAGACCATTACGGTGAAAAATGAACAAGGAGAGATAATCGCTTTGGGTAGAGCTTTAACTTCTGCGAAAAACTTCATGGATCATAAATACGAAAATAAATTATTTGAGTATATGCGAGTAATATAAAAAGAGGTTCAAGAGTTCAAGGGTTAAAAAGTTCAAGGTTCAAAGAATTAAGGGTTTAAAAGTTCAAGAGTTCAATTAAAACAAAATCATGCACGTTTGTTTAGATATAAGAAAGGTAGATTTTCCACTGTTTGATAAACCGGTGGTCACTTTGGGAAGCTTTGATGGAGTGCATCTGGGTCATCAGGTAATAATTAAGAGGCTTTTAGATAAATCCAAGGAAAAGCAAAGAATGGGAGTGGTGGTCACCTACGAACCTCATCCTCAAAGCGTGGTGGCTTCTTTGGATGCTCCCAAGCTTCTAACCACCTTAGAGGAAAAGCTGAAACTTCTGGAGGGATTAGGGGTGGAGGAGACGGTGGTGATGAATTTCGACGATCAGCTTAAAGAATACTCCGCAGAAGAGTTCGTGCGGAAGATTTTAGTAGACAAACTGAAGGTTGGAGATTTAGTGGTGGGAGAAGATCATGCTTTTGGAAAGAATAGAACCGGCAGAATCGATCTTCTAAAAGAGGTTAGCTCGAAGTATGATTTCGATGTTGAAATAGTCTCAGCTTTCTACGTAGATGACATAAGAGTTAGCAGCAGTCGAATTAGAAGGGAGATAAAAGCCGGGGAATTCGCCCATGCCCTTGCCTTGTTAGGACACGGTTATTCTGTCACGGGCATAGTGAAAAGAGGAAAGGGGAGAGGCAAAAGCTTGGATTATCCTACCCTGAACTTAGAAGTCTCCCCCATAAAACTTCTTCCTTCGGATGGAGTATACTCCGTTGGTGTGCAACTTGAAGATCAAAGTTACGTAGGGATGATGTATATCGGTCCTAAGCCTACCTTTGGGGAGGAAAACCGCTCGGTGGAGGTTCACGTGTTCGGCTTAGAAAAGGACTTGGTGGACGCTAAGGTAAAAATACTGATTGAGCGCTGGGTAAGAGGGCCTATGAAATTTGATGATGCGCAACAGCTAAAAGAGCAGTTAAAATCAGATGAGAAAACGATTAAGCAATTATATTCAAATAGATGGTCCAAACTGTATTAAGCCAAGGAGGATACTTTGCCACTCACCCGAGAAAAAAAGGAAAGATTGATAAAAGAATATCGGATGCATGATAACGATACCGGCTCACCGGAGGTGCAGATTGCCCTATTGACTGAGCGGATCAACCAGATGACCGAGCATCTGAAAATTCAGAGCAAGGATTTCAGCTCCCGCCGGGGACTTTTGAAGCTAGTGGGGACAAGGAGAAGGCTTTTGGATTATTTGAAGGATACCGATCTGGATGGTTATCGAAAGATAGTGGAACAGTTGAGCTTGAGAAAATAAATGTGAAAGACAGAAGCCGGAAGTTTGATTCTGTTTATATTACTTTAATCGTGATTTGCGGCTTCGGACGGGAGTATGGTAATGGAAATTAGAGTGCAAGGTGATATAGGTGGTAAAAATTTAAGTATTGAAACGGGTAAAGTAGCCCGACAGGCAAATGGCGCGACCATAGTGCGTTTAGGAGACACCATGATATTGGCTACCGTGGTGGAGGCAAAACCATTAGATGAAGAGCGGGACTTTTTTCCTCTACTGGTGGACTATCGAGAAAAAGCTTATGCCGCAGGTAAAATCCCCGGAGGCTTTTTCAAAAGAGAGGGGCGTCCCAGCGAAAAGGAGACGGTAAGCGCCCGTTTGACCGACCGGACTCTGCGTCCTTTATTTCCGGAAGGGTATATCCATGAGGTGCAGGTGATGGTGATGGTCCTCTCCTCAGATCAAGCCCATGACGCAGACGTGTTGGGACTGATCGGCGCTTCTGCCGCTTTGAGCATCTCCGAGATACCTTTTTACCAGCCGGTTGGTGCAGTGAGAGTGGGAAGATTGAACGGGCAGTTGGTGGCTAATCCAACTTTTGCCGAGCTGGAACAAAGCGACGTCAATCTGGTGGTAGCGGGAACTAAAGACTTCGTCAACATGGTGGAAGGGGAATGCCGCGAAGTATCGGAACAGGAGTTGCTCTCCGCCTTAGAGTTTGGACACCAACAGATCAAATTGATCGTGGAATTGCAGGAGGAGCTTAAAGCCAAAGTGGGAAAGCCAAAACCGGAAGTGCCCGCTCCCGTGATAGAGCCGGAGCTGGCAGAAGCAGTATCGAATTTGGCATTGGAGAAAATAAAAGATGCTAATCGAGCCAAAGACAAGAAGAAAAGAGAGGAAAAGCTGGAAAATCTCCTAGATTCGATCACGCTCGATCTTTTGGAAAAATACCCGGAAAGCGAAAGAAAGATCAAATCAATTTTCGAAAATTTAGAGAAGAAAGACATGCGCCAGATGATCTTGTCTGAAGGGAGGAGAACTGACGGAAGACCAATAGATGAAGTCAGGCCTATAAGCTGTGAAGTAAGCATACTTCCCCGCACCCATGGATCCGCTCTCTTCACCCGGGGGCAGACCCAATGTCTGGCGGTTACCACTTTGGGAACGAAGATAGACGAGCAGAGAGTGGATGATCTGGAGGGAGAGTCGACCAAAAGCTATATGCTACATTACAATTTCCCTCCTTTCAGCGTGGGTGAGGTGAAGCCGGTGCGGGGACCGGGAAGAAGAGAGATCGGACATGGAGCCTTAGCGGAAAGAGCCATCCAGCCGGTTATCCCCGGAGAGGAGATTTTCCCATATACCGTCCGGATAGTCTCCGATATCTTGGAATCCAATGGATCGTCATCCATGGCTTCAGTCTGTGGCGGAACTTTATCCTTGATGGATGCCGGAGTGCCTATAAAAGCACCGGTAGCCGGGATCGCCATGGGATTGATAAAAGAAGATGAGCGGTATGCTATCCTGACCGATATTCTGGGGGTGGAGGATCATCTGGGAGACATGGATTTTAAGGTGACCGGAACCCGTCAAGGCATTACCGCCTTTCAGATGGACGTAAAGATCTCCGGAGTAGACCTTCGGCTTCTGGATGAAGCATTAACCAGAGCCAAGTCAGCCCGACTACATATCCTCGACATAATGGAGCAGACCATCGCCAAGCCCAGAGCGGAGCTTTCCGCTTATGCTCCCCGGATCATTATACTAAAGGTGAAGCCGGACAAAATTGGTGCAATCATAGGCCCGGGTGGGAAGATGATCCGAAGCATAATCGAGCAGACCGGAGCCAAAATTGACATTGAAGACGATGGCTCGGTTTTCATCGCCTCCGTCGATCAAAAGGCGGGAGAGATGGCTCAGAAGATTATTCTCCAGCTGATCGAAGAGCCAGAGGTGGGCAAGGAATATATGGGGAAAGTCAAGAGAATCATCACCTTTGGAGCTTTCGTGGAGATACTCCCCGGACAGGATGGGCTTCTCCATATCTCGGAGTTGGATAACAAAAGGATAAAACAGGTGGAAGACGTTTTGAATGTGGGAGATGAGGTGAAGGTGAAGATAATTGGAATAGATCCGGAAGGAAAGATCAGACTATCTCGAAAAGCTTGTTTTGCTCCCAAAACTTAATGAAGGATTTTATCGGAATTAAGGCGTAAGCCTTTTAAAGGATATAAAGCAACGAGGATTCGAGGGATCGAGTGAGATTCAAAAACGTTATGGAGTTATCAATCGCCAGCGAATCTGTCGGTGATAAAATTATATAAATGCTAAGGTTGGGGTTGTTGCCAAATTATTATTTATGGTGGTTTCGTTGAAAAAGGTTGAGGTTGCGGTTAGGTATCGTCGGTCGTAAAATCGTGGTCGTTTATCGTGTTAAGACGAACAACGAAATCAACTTTCGAAACCGATACGTTACCGACTTGTAGTGAGCATAGCGAATCTAAACCCAAACCGATAAACGACAAACCGATCTAAACAATAGACCCTATTGATGTATTAACAAAATGATTCAACAAAACAAATGTGTATATACATTTGAGGTAATGCTATCGTGAAAGAAATTTATAAAAAAACGGTTTTAGATAACGGCATTCGGGTGGTGACGGAGAGAATCGACTACGTTCGCTCCATAACCATAGGAATATGGATAGATGTAGGCTCGCGGGATGAAGAAAACGACGAGGGAGGAGTCTCCCATTTTATCGAGCACATGCTGTTCAAGGGGACCAAAAAGAGAACCGCCAAAGAGATCGCTTCGTCTTTGGAATCTGTCGGGGGTGCATTGAATGCCTTTACCGGTCGTGAGCACACCTGCTATTTCGCTCGGGTGTTGGACGAACACTTAGACATAGCTTTGGACGTTATTTCCGACATACTCAAGAATCCTCTTTTAAATCCCTCCCATTTCGAGAAGGAAAAAGAGGTGATAATCTCCGAGATTAAAGAGATGGAGGATTCACCGGCGGATTTGATCCATGACCTTTTGATGAGCACCATGTGGAAAGAAAACTCTTTAGGAAGGCCGATTATAGGAACCATGGAGAGCGTGCTTAAGATGGCCCGGGGTCAGCTGGTGGACTTTATGAGGATAAATTATACTTATCCCCGGGTGGTGATCGCCGCCTCCGGCAACCTCAAACACGGGGTGCTGGTAGATAAAATCAAAAGAAAATTCGAGTTCAGCACAAATTCCTCTCCGATTCATAAAAAACAGACTCCATCCTTGGTCGAAAATAACCTAATGGTGGAAAAGAGAAAGACCGCCCAAACTCACGTTTGCCTAGGGATTCCTGTTTTCCCTTACCAAGACAGAAGAAGATATTCCGCTTTGGTATTAAGCAATATTCTAGGAGGCGGAATGAGCTCCCGTCTCTTTCAGACCATAAGGGAGAAACTGGGTCTGGCTTATAGCATATATACCTTCGTTGACTTTTTCAAAGACGTCGGGGTGTTCGAAATGTATCTGGGAACTCATAAAAGAAACATCGTCCGGGCTTTAGAGCTGGTAATGAGGGAGATCGCCAAACTGAAGAAAAATAGCCTGACCTCAGAAGAGCTTTCTCATGCCAAAAGTCAGCTCAAAGGGAATATGATACTCGCTTTAGAGAGCACCTCCAATCGAATGAACCGGTTGGCTCGATACGAGCTGTTTTTGAATGATTACGTAGGTTTAGACCAGACCATAGATTCGATCAACCGGATAAAAGCCAAAGATGTGATTGAGATGGCGCAAGAGTTTTTGATTAAAGATAAGCTATCAGCCGTGGTGCTGGGTCCGGTGGGAAAAGATACGCTGAATCGAGTAGACTGGAGCATAATCTAGTAAAGCAGGAGGTAGCTCAAGGACTAACAAATAACATACCTCTTCTCCTTGTTCCCCTTCAGGGTGAACCCCTTTCCACATTTGTGGAGAGGGGGAGGGGGTGAGGTTTAGAGAGCCTTGGAGAAAGCCCGCGAACACTCATCCGTCCATTTTTCCATGTTTATTTTGATCCTGATTATTTTATGTTCAGCAACACTCTGGGCATTTCTCTATTTTTTATGGAGACTGAAATTCAAAAAGTCAGCCAGAATAGCTACTCCTATTCTGGCTTATCACCAAATAACTGACAGTTTTGACCTAAGCATCACCCGACAAAAGGTCAGTCAGTTCGAGAGAGGAATAATATTTCTGCATGAGCAGGGATATAGATCGGTAGCGCTGAAGGATGTTTTCGCGCAGGATGATAAACATGACGATCCGAATTGGGACATTACGAAAAAGAAAGTAGCTTTAACCTTTGACGATGGTTATGAGGATTTTTTCTTAAACGCTTTTCCGATCTTGCAAAGATACGGCTTCACTGCTTGCATTTTTGTCACCACTGGCTATGTAGGAAAAGAAAGCAACTGGGATTATGGTATAAGAGGATTCAGAAAAAGGCACTTAAGCTGGAAACAGATACAGGAGCTTTCTGATGCTGGTTTCAGCTTCGGCTCGCATACGGTCAATCACCCCGATTTAACTAAAATCCCCAAGCAATTAGTTGACTATGAGCTGAAAGCATCAAAAGAAATCTTGGAAGACAAGTTAGGTCAAAGGGTAGACTTTTTGTCTTATCCTTTCGGTAGATATAACCGTTACGCTCAACATGAGGCAGAGAAAGCAGGTTACCAGGGGGCTTACACATTATGTCCCGACGCCAAGACGAGTGGATTCGACCCATTGGCTCAAAAGAGATGGGGAGTGTATCTTTTTGATTCACCTCTGACCTTGAAGATAAAATTAAACAAAGAAAAGCTATCCTGGATAGAAGACATGAAAAACAGGATCATCAACCGATTCTCCGGTTGGACCATTATTCTAAAGGGTTTGCCTAACTATGACCAGCTGGACATTAAACCTTAGTTTGCACAAATAATCAGGAAATAGGGTAAGTATTTATGAGATCATTCCTTTTAAAATGGTTTGTCACCACCGTCTCAATTTTTATTGTGACTAACCTGTTTCACTTGCTTTATTTTGAAGATTTAACGGTTCTGGTTTTAGCCGCTTTAGTCTTAGGTATCTTGAACGCTTTCTTAAGACCGGTTCTGATTCTTTTGACATTACCGATGAACATACTCAGCTTGGGTCTTTTCACTTTAATCATAAATGCTTTTATTTTATATGCGTCATCGAAAATGGTACCGGGTTTTGAGATCGCTAGTTTCTGGAAAGCATTCTGGGCGGCGCTTTTAATCAGCATAGTGAGCGCTTTGATAAATTATATGATTCATAAAGAGTCGAATGTTAAGATACATTACATAAAAAGAGAGATTTGAATCTTTGAGTAGGCAGTATGCAGACAACTGCTAACTGACAACTATTGTTCGGGTGGGGGTTGAACCCCCACCCGATCCAAGAAGAACAGGAAACTGGAAACAGACTATGGACTTTCATTACATTGAAGACATTGCTAAGTTCGAAGGGCAAAAGATAACCATCAAAGGCTGGCTACAGAACAAAAGTTCTAAGGGAAAAATTCACTTCCTGTGGGTTAGGGATGGAACGGGGATTATTCAGGGAGTGGTCGTTAAGGGACAGGTAGACGATAAAGTATTCGATCTTTACGATCAGCTCACCCAAGAGTCCTCTCTGGAAGTAACCGGAACGGTAAGAAAAGATCAAAGAGCGCCGGGTGGATACGAGCTGACCTTATCGGACGTCAAGATATTTCAGATTGCCGAAGATTATCCTATTACGCCCAAGCCTCATGGCTCTACATTTCTATTCGATCATCGTCATCTTTATCTGAGATCAAAACGACCGCATGCCATATTGAAAGTGAGAAATGAGCTGATCTGGGCGATCAGACATTATTTTTATGAGAACCATTTTGTTTTGGTCGATAGTCCCTTTATCACCGGGGCGGTAGGGGAGACCACCACTACGCTTTTCGAAACCGAGTATTATGACAAGGGTAAGGCATACTTAGCGCAAACCGGACAATTGTATCTGGAAGCCGCCATAGCGTCATTCGGCAAAGTTTACTGCTTCGGTCCGTCATTCCGGGCGGAGAAATCCAAAACCAGAAGACACTTAACTGAATTCTGGCAGGTGGAAGCAGAGGAAGCTTTCTACGATAACGATGATAACATGGATTTGCAGGAGGATTTCTTAGTCTATATAGTTAAGTGGGTCCTTGAGAAATGCCAAAATGAGTTCATAGAGCTGGAGAGGGATATTTCAGCCTTAGAAAAAGTGAAAAAACCCTTTCCCCGGATTTCTTATGACGAAGCCGTCGAGAGATTGAAAAAAGCAGGAAGCACTATCGAGTGGGGAATGGATCTGGGTGGTACGGATGAAACCATCCTTACCAAGATGTTTGATCGCCCGGTGTTTGTTTATAATTACCCTAAAGCCTGCAAAGCATTTTACATGAAGCCGCATCCTACCAGAAAAGAGTTGTCTTTGTGTGCTGATCTTTTAGCACCAGAGGGATACGGTGAGATCATTGGAGGATCGCAGAGAAATGATGATTACGACAGTTTAGTCCAGAGAATAAAAGAAGAGAATCTCCCTTTGGATGCTTACCAATGGTATTTGGATTTAAGAAAATATGGCTCGGTTCCGCATTCAGGTTTTGGTTTGGGATTAGAAAGAACCATCACTTGGATATGTGGTCTTAAGCATATAAGAGAATCGATTCCGTTCCCGAGAACCATATATAGAATTTATCCTTAACCTCATCCCCTAAGTCCCCCTCTCCTTATTTAAGGAGAGGGGGATATAGGGGGAGAGGTAAAACCACAGTTTTGCTTTACCTAAAATGTGAACTAATAGAATAGTTTATGGAAAAGAAGATTTCGATAACTTATGATCAAGAAGAGGATGTGTTTTATTCGAGCTTAGGCAAACCCGTTAAAGGCTGTTAGCACTTAAGCTATAACAAAAAAGTGAAGTTAAATATTGACTTATAGGGGAGAAGGAAAATGTCCACACGAACTTTTACGGCAATTCTTCATAGAGAAGAAGATTTATATGTAGCAGAATGTCCGGAGGTGGGGACTGTAAGTCAGGGATATACGATTGAGGAGGCAATTGCCAATTTAAAAGAAGCCACTGAATTATATCTTGAAGAGTTTCCGTTAGAGAAAGTTTCAAAACCAATAATGACAACATTTGAGGCAATTATTAATGCCTAAGATCAAAAGAATCTCTGGAGAAGAAGCCATCAGAAAATTGGAGAAACTTGGATTTAAACGAGTTCGTCAGCGTGGTAGTCACGTAGTCCTAAAGAGACAAACCTCAGAAGGCGAAATAGGTTGTGTCGTTCCTTTGCACCAGGAGTTAGCAGTCGGCACCTTGCGTGGTATTTTAAGACAGGTAAAACTGAGTGTGGAAGAATTTACAACCGACTAATCAATAGAATCAAAAAGCGCAATGACAAAGTTTTTACAGAAAGCAATGGAGTAGTTACACCCCAATCCAAAAGTCTTTAGACGTGCCACCCAGAAAAACGGAATCTTAGTTTTCCTACGACCAGGGGTACTCTCCGATTTCTGACTTAGATGGCATGATAAGATAAACGGTAGTTAAGGCGTTTGCATTTTATTGTAAAATCCTAACGGATTAACTACCTGGTTTTCATATAAGAGGTGCTAAGTTGAAATCCTATCCATTCAAGGAAATCGAATCCAAATGGCAGAAGATTTGGGAAGAGAGCAAAATCTATCAAGCTCCGGATCATCCCACCAAGAAATACTATCTGCTGGTGATGTATGCCTATCCGTCCGGTGACATTCATATAGGACATTTTAGGAACTTCATCATCGGTGACACAGTGGCAAGATACAAGATGATGAATGGGTATCAGGTTTTGCATCCATTCGGCTGGGATGCTTTTGGCTTGCCGGCAGAGATAGCCGCGATCAAAAGGAAGATACATCCTAAGGAATGGACTTTGCAGAACATAAAAGTCTCCGATGCCACCCTGAAAAGATGCGGGATAAGCTTTGACTGGAGTCGGGAGGTCATCACCTGTCTGCCTGAGTATTATAAATGGACGCAGTGGATGTTTCTTAAACTATATGAGAATGATTTAGCTTATCGGGATACTGCCTTGGTAAACTGGTGCCCCGGGTGTAAGACGGTATTGGCAAATGAGCAGGTGGAGCAAGGGAGATGCTGGAAATGCGAATCTGTGGTGGAGGAAAAAGAGCTGGAGCAATGGTTTTTCCGAATCACCGCTTATGCGGAAAGACTGCTGAATGATCTGGATAAATTAGAAGGTTGGCCCGAAAATACAAAAGCCCTCCAAAGAAACTGGATCGGAAAAAGCGAAGGTGTGGAAATAGATTTTGCTATTGAAGGGACTAACCGGAAAATCTCTGTCTTCACCACCAGACCGGATACCATCTATGGGGTTACTTTCATGGCAATTGCTCCAGAGAATAAATTGCTGAAAACTCTCCAGATGGACCATGAACACAAAAAAGCAGTAGAAGAATATATTGAAATGGTAAGTCAAAGATCAGAGATTGATCGCTCATCCGCAGGGGAGAAGGATGGAGTTTTCACTGGGGTTTATGCCATTAATCCTCTTTCAGGTGAGAAGATACAACTGTGGGTGGCTGATTATGTGCTGGCATCCTACGGGACGGGAATAGTCATGGGAGTGCCGGGACACGATCAAAGAGACTTTGAGTTCTCCAAGAAATATGGAATACCGCTTAAAGTTGTAATTCAACCTCCAGGTCGTAACTTATTGACAGAAAACATGAAAGAAGCTTACGTCGAGCCAGGAATTATGGTTAACTCCGATATCTTTAACGGGCTTTTTTCCAAAGACGGAATCAAACGTGTCAATGAATACGTCGTGGAAAAAGGGCTGGGAAGGCTGAAAACCAATTATAAGTTAAGAGACTGGCTTATCTCCAGACAAAGATACTGGGGTGCGCCTATTCCTATGATTCATTGTAAGAAATGTGGCATTGTGACGGTTAACGAAACGGATCTTCCGGTATTGTTGCCCAAGGGGAATATTGATTTCATCCCGAAGGGACGCTCTCCTTTGTCTGATTCAAAGGAGTTTATGGAAGTAGATTGTCCTAAATGCGGAGAAAAAGCTAAAAGAGATTCGGATACCATGGACACTTTTGTCTGTTCATCCTGGTATTTCTTAAGATATACTGACCCTCATAACCCGGATGAGCCATTCTCGAAAGAGAAAGCTAAAGTGTGGCTTCCGGTGGACAAGTATATTGGCGGGATCGAACATGCTTGCGGTCATCTGATATATTTCAGATTCTTCACCAAGTTCTTACATGATATTGGATGGTTGGCGGTGGATGAACCCACGTTAGAGCTTTTTAATCATGGAATGGTGTTGGACAAGGAAGGACAAGTGATGTCCAAATCTTTGGGAAATGTGGTCTCTCCCATAGATATTATAGACCAACATGGCACAGATATTTCCAGAATTGCCATGTATTTTGCAGCTCCTTCCGAAAGGGAAATGCAATGGAGTGAGGAAGGGATCGTCGGAGCCACTCGGTTTCTTAATCGGATCTATAAATATGCAGAATCAGTGCAGAATAAGACGATAAAGAAACAAATCAAGTTGGATGATTTAACCCCAAGTGATTTAAGGGCATATAGAAAGCTTAACCAGACCATAAAGAAGGTAGAAGAAGACATTAGCACGCTTCAGCTTAATACTGCCATTGCCTCTATGATGGAACTGCTAAATATTATGGACGATCTGGACACTGAGCAATCTCAAATCTTTTGCTATTGTGTGGAGAAATTGGCTCAGATTCTGGCGCCATTTGTGCCGCATCTATCTGAAGAGATTTGGTCGATGTTGGGGCACACGGAAAGCATCTTCAAGTCTAAATGGCCCGAATATGATAAAGAGGCTATAAAAGAAGAGGAAATCACCTTTGTAGTTCAGGTCAATGGAAAGCTGCGAGCGTCAATGAGCCTTCCTATTAATACGCCGGAAGAAGAAGCAAAAAGTCTGGCTTTGAATGATGACAAAGTCAAAAAATTCATCGAGAATAAAAGTATAGTAAAAACGATCTTCGTTCCAGATAAACTGATTAATATAGTGGTGAAATAGGGGAGAGGCTTGGAAGGCAGAAGTAAAAGAAGTTTTAAGAAATATGAGTTAGTTTACATAATGTAGGTTATAGGACATCGAACAGATGAATTCGTTTCTCAAAATCTTTTTTCTCTTTAACCTTAAAACTGTTTTTCACTTTGCACTTTTCATTTTGCACTCTGCATTTTGCATTCAATATTTAAAACTAACACATAAAACTAATATCTATCATCTATCACCACGTTTTAGGAGTGCACAAGCTTGCTTGCGCAGCGGAAGCGAAGCTTCCGCACTCCTTCAGACCTTTATAAAAACAATGGCGCAAGCACTAAGGTAATAGTGCTTAAGAGTTTTATCAACACATGAAGCGATGGTCCGGCGGTGTCTTTTAAAGGATCACCCACGGTATCGCCCACCACTGCCGCTTTATGTGTATCTGACCCTTTGCCTCCAAACATTCCTGTTTCAATCCATTTCTTGGCGTTGTCCCAAGCCCCACCTCCGTTATTCATCATATTCGCCATAAGTATACCTGCGATGGTTCCCACCATCAATAAAGCGGCAACTGCTTCTGCTCCGGGTCTCCCTGCCGAAACAGGAAGATACTTGAAAGAAAAACCAACAGTAACGGGAACGAGCACAACCAACAAACCAGGCAGAACCATCTGCTTTAAAGCTCCAGCGGTGACAATATCGACACAGCGACCATAATCTGGCTTAGAGGTTCCTTCCATGATTCCCGGATCTGACTTGAACTGACGCCGGACTTCATTTATCAGATAATAAGCGGTACGTCCTACAGCACGAATGGCAAATGCGCTGAAGACGAAGACTAAAGTGGCTCCGATTAAAGCTCCAACGAACACCGGCACGCGAGTGAGATCCACCTGTATGGGAATTCCAGTCACTTTCTCTACCTCATCTAAGTAAGCAGCGAAAAGTAAAAACGCGGCTAAGGCAGCACTACCGATGGCGTAACCTTTGGTTAAAGCCTTAGTAGTATTGCCCACCGCATCCAGTCTATCCGTTTTCTTTCGAATCTCTTCTGGGGATTTGGACATCTCGATGATGCCGGCGGCATTATCGGTTATGGGACCAAAAGTATCCATCGCTAAAATATAAGCACATGGGGCTAACATTCCCATGGTGGCAACTGCGGTGCCGTAAAGTCCTGCACCGCTTATGTCGGGAAGTGCCGCCCGACCGCAATAATATGAGCCCAGCAGTGCAGCAGAGATCACGATTACCGGCATGCCGGTGCATTCTAAAGCCACGGAAAAACCGGTGATGATGTTGGTTGCGGCACCGGTTTGCGAAGCTTCCGCAATGGATTTAACCGGGCGATATTTATACTCAGTATAATATTGGGTGATATATACGAAAGCCAAAGCGGTCAAAATGCCGATGACTCCAGCGAAGAAGAACCATATATTATTCCCCAGCAATTCCCGAACTGCGATGTAAAATCCAACCATGGCTAGAATGCTGGTCACATAGTAGCCACGATTGAGCGCTTTCATCGGATCGGCATCTTCTTTTGTCTTTACTATCAGAAGTCCTATCATGGTGGCAATAAGCCCGCAGGCACGTGCGAACATAGGAAAGAGAATACCTCCGATTCCAAACTTCGGATAAAGGGCGACGCCCAGGATCATGGCGCCTATGTTTTCCGCTGCGGTCGATTCAAACAGATCCGCACCCCGACCGGCGCAATCACCAACATTGTCACCCACCAAGTCCGCAATCACCGCAGGATTTCTGGGATCATCCTCAGGAATTCCGGCTTCGACTTTGCCGACAAGATCTGCTCCTACGTCCGCCGCCTTGGTGTAAATTCCTCCCCCCAGTTGAGCAAATAGAGCGACAAAGCTTGCTCCAAAACCAAAACCAACGATTTGCAAAGGCACCTGCGTAGGATGTTCCAACCCTCCATACAAATAAAATAATCCTCCTACTCCCAAAAGACTCATACCCACAACAAAAAGACCAGAGACAGCTCCTCCGTGAAGTGCGATCCTTAAAGCCCGATTTAAACTGCTTCTTATGGCAGAGGCAGTTCGCACATTGGCTCGAATGGAGACAAACATGCCGATATATCCGGCAATTAAAGAACAAGCGGCACCAATCAGAAAAGAGACGGTGACTTTCCAATAAATATCAGGGCCTAAGCTTTTGATGTTGGGGCTATCGCTGAATTTGTAGAATAGCAGTATCACCGCCGCCAGAACCAAGCTCAACATGATTATGGTGCGGTATTGTCTTCTTAAGAATGCCTCCGCTCCTTCCTTAATAGCGCCCGCGATCTCCATCATCTTCGGAGTGCCGGTATCAGCCCGTAGGACTCTTCGGGCTAAGTTGATGGCGAAAAGTAAAGCCAAAACCGAAATGGCAAATATTACATAGATCATCTCCCCTCCTTTAATTATTCGGTTTTTCGTTCATCGGTTCTGGTTTAGTTCGACAAGCTCACTACTAGTCGGTTAGGTATCGGTTTCGAAAGCTGGTTTCGCTTTTCGTCTTTCCGCCATAGGCGGGCAAACGCCCGTCCGTCTGGACGGACCTACTTTTGGCAGAAACACGATAAACGATACGTAACCGTAACCTTTTCAAACGAAACCAGTGAGAAGAATACTTAAGAAATAGCTCCTCCCATTGCTTTAGCATCCTGAATTTTTCAAAGGATGTCTTTCTTAGGACCACTTTTCAAATCTCAATAAGCCTCCCCCCTGCTGGGTTGGTTTTATCATGATGGTTTCAAAATACATTGAAGCTCAAACTTAAGAAGACCAGCGCCCCGTCATTTATGGGATGCTGGTCTTCGTTATGATCATCTGTTGTAGTTTATCCTTCAATGGTCACTCCTAAAATTGATTGCCTGCTCAGAAGAAAGAAGTGTAGGGGAGTCCCTTGTGGACTCCCGGCACTAAACAAATACGGGAGTAAATCTCCGCATAAGGCGGGATTTCGCTTCTCTTAACCAGCCCCCTCCCCTACTGACTTTATATAGGTTTATCACCATTATTAGTTGACGATTAAAATCAAGTGCTGGCCTTCGTGATGATCTGGAAACGATTCTTTCAGTGAGCACTCCTAAAATTTACTCTCCAATCTTTATTTTATCTGCTAAATCACCGATGAAAGGAATTTTCCAATCTTGTCCCTGCAGTGCGAAAAATATTCCAGCAGCGGCTGAAGCCAAACAAAGGATTATAGCCAAACCCCAGAAGAGATAATTTATTTGGGGAAGAAGAAAGATCGCCGCAATGATCTCAATGATGAACAGGATCAATCCCTGTTTTCCGTGTCGAACTGCAAAGGGATTATCCCGCATCTTGACCAAGGGAACAAAGCACATGAATGGGATGTAACCTAAGATGGCGGCAGCTTTCCCTTCCTCTATCATCGCTTTTCTGGTCTTCTCATCCATCTCCGGCGGTGCTGTCTCTTTATTCTTTTGTTCACCTCCATCCGCTCCGAGAATTTGTTCAGACATCGTACCTCCTTGAGTCTTGAGTTTAGAGTTTTGAGGTTAAAAAACAAATCCGCAAAACTCAATCCTCATTACTCAATACTCAATACTCAAACTATACTCAAACTTGCCAGAATATCAAATCCTTTTTTTGACTATGCAGATCAAACCTGATCGCATCCACTTCTGGCCACCTCTCCATTTCCTTCCCTTCCCTCTCCCCTATCAGGCGAAACCGTATCTCTCTATGTTGCTGGAACTGCAATAGGTCAATAGGCACGGCCAGCTCCATTATCTTCATAAAGGAAAATTCTAACTCGGAAGCAATTAATCTCCAATCGCTTTCGCCCATTCGCTGAAAAAGGGTGGCTTTTCCATCCTTTATGAAAATCCGATATCTGGGAGGCTCTAAAAGCTCCAAAAAGAATTCATACTCTCCCTGGACGAATTCCACCCTGGATATGGTGGTATCCACTCTAAAATATAGTTTGCTTTCATCTGCGCCAAAATATATTCCGGAGACCAAAGAAGAAGCTTTATGCATGGTTCCGCCTACCTTGAGAGGATTAAAGAACCCGGCTGGTTGCCATTCGTAATAATCGGTCTGCTTCCCATCGATGGTCGGTCTTATATATCCGGTGGGAGGAATAAAATAAGTGGAGACAAACTCAGACTTAATCGGCTGATAAAGCTCCTCCGGAGGATCCTGATGGATCAGCTCATATACATAAAGCAGATGAGATCTAAACATTCTATCGAATTCCTCTATTCTCTCGGTGGGATGTTCATCGCCATACCACCAATTCCAGTCGCTTCCTTCCGCAATGTAAATTTCTTTCCAGGCTTTTTTCAGGATTTCTTCTATCTTTAGATTTCTTTCCTTCTTCTTTTCAAACTTAACTAAAGCCTCTCTGGTTTTCTTCAAAAGGTCCCAGGCTAAATTATCCTCCGGATGTCCAATCCATATTCTAAAGTTATGATTGATCCACGAGCCGGGAAAAAGACCATTCAATTCTTGGGGCTGATCCGCTCTCTTTAGGAAATCGCTGATAGTGGTGGTACGAAGTAGTTTGTCTTCCGATAACTTGGTGTAAAGAGCGGATAAAAAGTCGTGCCCGTCATTTTTGTAATATTCCCAACAGTTTTCTCCATCCAGGATGATGGCTACAACTGAGTTAGCCAGATCCTTTTCAGGGATATTATCTCTTATCCGGTGTAACCTCTGGATAAAATCACCTGCGGCGTCTTCTGCATTCCAGCTGGAATAAACAAAGCCTATAAGGTCAGACAGAGTATGGTCTCGAAATAGAATGGAAAGTTCGTCTCCTTGCACGGTTATTCGGTACAGTTTATGAATGACGTCAGCATCTTTGGGTATAGTTTTATTTTTAGCTTGTTTTTTCATCATCAGACTGAGATACAATATCTCCTCATCCGTGGCTATCCATTTTATCCCGGATTTTGCGATCAGAGGAATGATTTCTTCACTAACGCTTCCTTCGGAGGGCCACATTCCCTCCGGTTTTCTACCGAATGTTTTCTCGTACAATTGGATTCCTTGATCGATCTGAGTTTCCACGTCCTCCGGATGGGAAAAGCTCTCTTGAGGCAGCTGGATGTCCGGGAGAGCAGATTTAGCCACTTGGGTGTCATAGATCAAAGGCAGGATAGGATGAAAATACGGAGAGAAGCTTATCTCAATCTGTCCCCGATCTTGTAGCTCTTTATATTTGGGAAGGATCTTTCCCATGATCTCTCTTTGTTTAAAAACCAGCTCTTTTTTTTCCTCTTCGGTGAAGTTTCCACCTTTTTTGAGCAGGTGCGAAATCAAAGGATCGTCTTTAAATATAGGATCTATCCAGACTAAGTTGGACCAGACTTGAAGATCCAAAATATCTTGCACATCGAAATCAGGAGCTTTTGCTTTTATGTTTTGTGGATCCTCTCCCCTTTTCATGAAGAGCTGATAGAATCTGGTATGAGGATGAATCATGGTTTGAGGATTACAATTGAAGAAACTGGAAAGTATCTTCTCTTTTTCCACACTGGTTAAGTCATGGGCTGGTTTTTCGGTAAGAAGCAGATGCTCATCATAAACTGGGTTTTCTGCGTAATCTTGGATCTGCTCGACCAGTGAGGGAACCAGATTAAAAGTCACTCGGATTTGGGGAAAATCGTCCAACACCGCCACCATATCGTAGTAATCTTTCAGCCCATGCAAACGCACCCAGGGCATCTGATATTGACCGGTTTTGGCGTCCTTGTAATATGGCTGGTGCATATGCCAAAGTATAGCCACCGACAGTGCAGAAGTATGAACCGTATGATTCATACCTGATGAGTTTGCGATTCTTTGGTTTGGGGATGCTTTAGAAGTAACTTCGCTTTTTGCAGCCATATTGAATTTTATGGTTCTTTTCCCGAAAAGTTGATAAAAAGGATTCGAGGGTTCAAGTGTTTTTTATTAAGCTTTGATAAGCACCGAAATCTTCCTTCAATGGCTTACCAGTCTTTATAATATTATAATTGTCACTTGACCCCTTGAATCTTTCTTGATTCATCAACTAATTTGAAGATGCCCTCTTTATGTTAAAAATCTTCCGCTAGTTGTATTTTTGCCTGGTTAACCACTTTGGAATCCGGATACTCCTTTATCAATTTGTTCAACAGTTCTTTGGCTTTTTCCTTTTGATCGGCTTTTAGGTAGGCGTCAGCCGCTTGTAGAAGATATTGAGGAGACAAAAAATTATTTGTATCTAAAGAAGCTGCTTTGACGAAGTTTTCTCCCGCCAAAAGATAATTACCTCTCTGCATGTGACACTCTGCGATTCCCGCCTGGGCTGAGGCTGAAACTATAGGATCCTTCTTATATTTATCCAGGTATTTTTCAAAGAAAGACTGAGCTTGGGCATAATCCTTACCATAATAATAAGCCGAAGCCAACAGAAATGCAGCTTGTTCAGCGCTTTTCGTGCTGCCATATTGGTTTACCACCGTTTGAAGATCACCCGCCGCTGTGCCTAAGTCTCCGGATTGAAGCTCCAGACTCGCCTTTCCCAGAAGCTCTGCTCCCTTTCTTTCTCTTTTGGATTGTGAGGACAATACAAAGAAGACTATCACGGCAATTAACACCACTCCTCCCGCTCCCATAAGCACCTGATTTAAGTGTTTCTGGAGCCACTCGCTGAGCTTTAAAGTGAAGGTGACAAATTTGTCCTGTTTTATCTCTTTTTTAGTTATCCGGTGAGGACTCATGTAATTTCTCCTTGGTTTAAGCTATCCCGAATCATGTTTTAGTGAATGCGCAAAGTATCTTATCCTTCAATCAGTATGTATCCATACCAATCCATCTCTCTATTCAGACTTTAAAAATTTAAAAGAAAATTTTATCAAAGCAAGCATTTTCTCTTCTAATCTTCTCCCCGGTTCTGACCTCACTATTTTTTCTTTCTCGGTTCTGTGGGCTAAAGCCCAAAAGAGTGTTGAAGTTTTTCACTTCATCCCACGACCTAAAGGGGTTGTTAAAAAAGTGAAAAAGACTGACATGGCGAGCGAAGCAATCTCGCTTTGTATAAATCAATGAGTTAGGGATTGCTTCGTAATCCATATGGACTCCTCGCAATAGGTATAAAGGTTTTAAAGTGTTGCATAAACCATATTCAAGTTGTTTTTAGAATTGATGTTACGAGTATAATCATTGAAACGGTTTAATAATGGCGATATCTTCTGAAGAAGAAAGGTTGTTGGGATCTTCAATCACTCATGCCATAAAGGCGCGAAAAGCCTTTGTAGAAGCCAATGGCAACTCTCTTTCAACCTTGCACTATAACTTCATCGCCAATGAACTACCCCGCCGCAAGCAGCGGGGTATCTATGGATCTCTAAAAGAGATCCATTTGGGTTGATTTGTGCAATACCTTATATTCCTGTGCTAGACCTTGTTCTTTGACATAATTACTGATGGTA
>Ga0315288_10000742_pt1 | contig 41408 bp, 31 predicted proteins | sample YL17G11_20_MG_FD_203454 | JGI IMG/M metagenome (GOLD analysis project Ga0315288, IMG submission 203454) | Sediment microbial communities from Yellowstone Lake, YNP, Wyoming, USA - YL17G11_20 | ecosystem: Environmental > Aquatic > Freshwater > Lake > Sediment | place: USA: Wyoming | collected...
ATGTACGGTGCATGGGAGATGGAAGTCGACGGCCCGCGCTGGAACAAGGACAGCGAAAAAAAGCGAATGGGCGACTACATTCGTTTCCTGGCCGAACTCCAGCGGGGCTACTACGAGCGCCGACAGCAGCGGCTGCGCGAGCTGGGTTACAATGCGGTAACGGTGACCACCGCCTGGAAGGCGGGCGGCCCGGCGGCATCGGCGGGCAATCTCTGGACCGATGACGCGATGGACGCAATCGACCGCCACAATTACTTCGGCGGCGGCGCCGGCGGCCACGACATTACCGCCGGCTCGGTCAGCAACGACACCCACATGAACAAGGCCGGTCGCGGAATCCTCTCCAGCGGTTTCTGGCAGGTTGAGGACAAGCCCTTCATCATGACCGAATGGACGCAGAAGCCGCCCAACCAGTGGAAGGCTGAGATTGCGCCGCTGTTCGCATTCTACGGCATGGGTCTCCAGGGGTGGGACGCATCGTACCACTTCGCCGCTTCCCGCGCGTTTATGGGCAACGGCTGGCCCGGGATGAGGTCCTATGTCACCTGCACCCCGCACTACATCGGCCAGTTCCCGGCTTTGGCCTTCGCCATCTATAACAACCACTTCAAAGAGGGCGAAATTATCTCCGCACGCCGGCTGTCAACCGGCGATATTTTCGCCGGCACTGATAAGCTTCAGCAGGAATTCGGCCCGACCGGTTACGATGAGAATGAATTGCTGGCTCACGGCGATACGCCCGTAGAGGCTCTGGCCATAGGGCGCGTGACACTAAAAATAGGGGATGACCTGGAACCCTCGTATATCGGCCAATTGTCCGCATATTGGGACCAGCGATCGCAGACCATTCGAAGCAGCACCGGCCAGCTCACCTGGGATTACGGCAGTAAAATCGTCACCGTCCATTCCGAGAAGACACAGGGTGTTATCGGTTTTGCCGGCGGCCGCACGTTTGATCTGCCCGGCGTGACCGTCCGGGTAGGCCGGACGCCCTTTGTCAGCTTACTGTTTACGCCGCTGGATAACCGGCCTCTGATTGAGTCAGGGCACATTCTCATTACCGCCATGGCGCAGGACAAACAGCTCGGCACGGTTTATAACGAAGACGGCACGAAGCTGATCGAAACGGGCGGACCTCCTTTATTTCTTGAGCCGGTACAGGCAATTCTCACATTTAAAGGCGCCCCGCTGACGTCGGTGAATGTCGTCGACGTTTATGGCGTGCCTGCGGCTCGGCAAGTCGAACGCACGGGTAATTCCTTCGAGATTGATGGCCGCTATGCTACCTACTATTACCATGTAAAACGCCTTGTTGAATAAGATGCGGCGGTTACAACAGGGGTTGACTTATTGGGTCTTGTCTTCCGATTTTTTCTTGCGTTCTACTAACCAACTCAGCAGTATCCCCAGTTCGAACAAGGCGTAGAGTGGTATTGCAAGCGCTATCTGGGAGACGACGTCCGGCGAAGGCGTGGCTACGGCGGCAATTGCGAAAATGGCAATGATTACATATTTCCTTGATTTCTTGAAGCTCTTGATGGATATCAGTCCCGTCCTGTTCAGAACGAAAATGACGATGGGTGTCTGGAAGGCCAGCCCAAAGACGAGCATAAGCAGGGTCACAAATGAGATGTACCTGTCGAAGGTCCAGTTAGCCGAGACACCTATCAAGTCACCGAACTTGAGAAAGAACCTTAGACAGAATGGCGCGATTGCGAGCAAAAAGAACAAAGCGCCGGTCACAAACAGCGCCGTTGAGAACGGCACTGCCGTGAGGACGTATCTTCTCTCTTTCTCATATAGACCGGCCGCCACAAACATCCACAGTTGGTAGAAGACCCAGGGCGAAGAGATGATAAGGCCTGAGATCAGTGTTATTTTCATGTAGGCGATGAAGGGGTCCGCTGGTGCGATCGCTATAAGGTCCTGCTCCGAAAGGGAAGAATACGTGTCAGCGGAGACTGCAATGTAATTGGGATCCTCCGCCAGTTTTGTCATTGTCTCAGCATAGATCTGATATACGAACCTTACGGCTCCTGGGTCGATATCAGGCGCGTTCGGGTCAGTTTCGAGGGTCTTGAGCAGGTTTGCGCTGAAGGCATTAAGAAAATAGGCTGAAGTGTTTGTCGCTTTGCTGTCCTTGACTTTGGCCTCTACCTTCGACAGGATGTACTTTCCTCTTTCCTTGAGGTAAGGGCGTTCGATGAACCGAATGATTTCAGGCCCGAAGAACAGGCAGATTGCGGTTCCTACGACAAGCCCGAGGATGGCCAGGATGAGCCGGGCGCGCAGTTCCTCCAGGTGGTCGCCCAGGCTCATGGTGGTGTCAAGAGGATCACGTAGTTTCCTTTTTTTCTTCTCTCGGTTTTTGCCCATTTTGCAGACAAGGCGGGTTAGCGATGCTTCCGGACTGGAGTGAGTTAGCTCATTCTATCTTCATGCTCGTCCAGGCCGGCAGCGCTTCTTGTTTCCTTTGCTACGTCGTTGCCGATTTCCTTGACGTCATTAACGAATTCGTCTTTGGTTTCTTTGGCTTCGTTAATGCCCTTCTTGAATTCGGTCAGACTCCTGCCTACGCTGCGTGCGATATCGGGCAGCCGTCTGCCGAATATCAGCAGAGCGACAATAAGAATAACGAGCAATTCCAAGTGGCCAATATTTCCGAAGAAAGCTAAGATATATTGTGGATGTTCAATCATTTTATTCTCCTAATTACTCAATCGCGATATTATAACGCGATATGAATTGTTTTGTCAACTATTCTTAAAATTCTTTTTACATGAATAAGAACCAGACAGTATAATCCGTCTCAGTTTTAAGGTTAAGTAAACTCCGCTGGAAATATCCGCAGTAAAATCATTATGAGAAATAATGCCATTGATCATCAGCGGATTTCTCATGGGGCGGGTTTTTGTTGGAAATTTGGTCTCCATGCCGGAATAAACGTCTGTAATCTCTATTATTAGCTTCTTTATATTTGATATTCTCCTTCTTATCGGTCTTGGCGCTTTGGCAGCAAAGACCGGTAGATGTACGAGGGCTGGACTGAGATTATCAGGTTTGTACCTGATTTTATAAGTCGCAAAAAAATGTCTTTTTTTTAGAACATAAGTGCATTACTATCAAATGTTTACATTCTTCAAATGGCGATTTTTCTTGCTTTTATTGCCACTTTCGGTTATGATAATAACATCGTAAGAGAGTAAATTATTTGATCGTACTGTTTTCTGGAATGTTCGATGAAAAAGTTTTATTACGAAACCTGGCTTCCATTTTCATTTAACAAGAGGCGGATTTTGATTCTGGCAATTGCAAGCTATATCGCTTTGTGCTGAATATTCATCGAGTTATTGATTTTTAGGGGCCGCTTATCTCTGGGCGGCTTTTTTTATGCGCCCGGAGGACATAAACATTTGACATATTGGGGGCGGGAAATTAAGCTCATGGAAACTCAAAATGGACAATAAGGGAATTGAATAATGATTATAGTCACCGGGGGTGCCGGCTTTATCGGTTCGGCATTGATTGCCGAGTTAAACAGAAGACAAATTAGCGATATCCTTGTCGTTGACGAGCTTGGCACGGACCAGAAGTGGAAAAATCTGCGGAACCTGTCTTTTGCCGATTATGTCGAGAAAGACGATTTTCTGGAGTTGGTGATTGAAGACAAGCTCGATGGTCCGGTTAATGTCGTCTTTCATCTCGGCGCCTGCTCGGACACCACGGAAACGAATGCCACCTACCTCGTTAAAAACAACTACGAATACAGCAAGCTGTTGGCCCAATGGGCGACGGACTCCGATATTCGTTTTATCTATGCCTCCAGCGCGGCGACCTATGGTGATGGTTCGGCCGGCTTCAGCGACGATGAAGAGAAGATTGAGGTCTTAAGGCCTTTGAATATGTATGGCTATTCCAAGCACTTGTTTGATATGTGGGCCCGCCGGGCCGGGCTGTTGAGCAAGATTGTGGGCCTGAAATACTTTAACGTCTTCGGGCCGAACGAGTATCACAAGAGTGATATGATGAGCTTTGTCGTCAAGGCCTTTGAGCAGATCAAAACGACCGGCAAAGTCCGCCTGTTCAAATCTTACCAGCCGGAATATGCCGACGGTGAGCAGGTGCGGGATTTTCTGTACGTCAAGGATGCGGTCAATATGACGCTGTTCTTTTTCGACAACCCGTATATCAATGGAATTTTTAATATCGGCACCGGCGAAACCCGCACATGGAATGATTTAGTCATCGCCGTTTTTGTGGGAATGGGGAGGAAACCGAACATCGAGTATATCGAAATGCCAGCTTCAATCCGCAATCAATATCAATACTTCACTCAGGCCGACCTGTCCAAACTTCGCAGAGCCGGTTACAGTAAACAGGCAATACCGCTCGAAGATGCGATCAGGGATTATATCCAAAACTATCTCGAAAAAGATCTGTATCTGACCGGAGCTTAGCAATTAAAGGCGGTAAGTGATACTTGCATGTTTTCCGCTTAGCTCATATAATTGCGCCTCCTGAAAGTGATTATTTAGCTTTGTTATTTGTGGAACCAGGTTTATGTCAGAGATAATTGCAGAACAAATACAGTTGTTAAAACGCAGCACAGTTGAAATCTTCACCGAGGCCGAATTGGCTCAGAAGCTTACGGAGGCCTCCAGGGAGGGCAGGCAGTTGCGAATCAAGCTGGGCCTGGACCCGACCAGTCCGGATATCCATCTCGGCCATACGGTTGTGTTGCGGAAAATGCGCCAGTTCCAGGATCTCGGCCATAAGGCGGTTCTTATCATTGGCGACTATACCGCACGGATTGGCGATCCTTCCGGCCAGAACACGACCAGGCCGGTGCTCTCGCCTGAGCAGATCGAAGCGAATGCGAAGACATATTTCGAACAGGCGGGAAAAATCCTTGATACGTCCGAGCAGAGGCTCGAAATCAGGCATAACAGCGAATGGCTCTCGGGGCTGAAATTGGCCGACATTATCAAGCTGACCAGCAGTATGACCGTGGCCCGTATGCTCGAGAGGGATACCTTCGAGCTGCGATACAAGAGAGGCGATCCCATCGGCGTTCATGAGTTTCTGTACCCTTTGATGCAGGGCTACGATTCGGTGATGATACGGAGCGATGCGGAATTAGGAGGCACCGACCAGACGTATAATAACCTGGTAGGCCGGGACCTCCAGAGGATTGCAGGCCAGAGCCCTCAAATCGTCATTACGATGCCGATCCTTGTCGGGCTGGACGGCAGGGAAAAGATGAGCAAATCCAAAGGCAACTACATTGGCGTCACCGACGAGCCTAACAATATGTTCGGCAAGGTGATGAGCATATCCGATGATATGATGGAGAATTATTACACGCTGCTGACCAACCTGCCGGCCGAAAAAATCGCCGAACTCGTCGATCCGGGGAAAACACACCCGAAAGAGGCGAAAGTCCTTCTGGGCAAGATGATTGTCAGTCAGTTCTATGGCGAAGCGGCAGCTGATGCAGCAGCCGCTGAATTTGAGAAAGTCTTTGCCCGAGGCCAATTGCCCGAGGAAATCACGGAAGTTGAAATGCCTGCTGAACCGATCGCCGCCGGTAAACTTTTACTTGCCTGCAAGCTCGTATCGAGCGGCGGCGAGGCAAAACGAATGATAAAGCAGTCGGCGGCAAGTATCGACGGAGAAAAACTGACCGATCCGAACGCCGAAATCACCCCGAAAGACGGAGCGGTTATCCGTGTTGGCAAACGAAAATTCGCCCGGCTAAAAGTCAATAGTTAGCTGGCGGTATTTTGGCAGGCCGTTCATAATTACCCCGGAATCCATATTGTTTTTGCCCGGATGACTTCGTTGCTCGGCCTCAACATCAGGGGACTGAACGATTTGGTGTAAAATATAAGCCCTTTATAAGCGGTCAGATAGTGATACTTTGTTGAGATGAATTTGCTCTCGGAACAAACTCCCAATGGGCGATCCACTTTATCGAGTATCGTCATAAAGTCGGTCGATTCCACGCTGGCAATTGCCCCCAAGGCCTTAATCGCCTGCGCAATTACTACCGCCGCTACTGCTGCCGCACCTCCCGCTGTTGCCCCGTTAGTCATATCTGGCTCCTTATCAACAAATTTTTTCTATCAAACCTAAAATATATACGCTTGAGCCGTAATCTTTATTTAAGCCAATCGTAAGTATGCAATCCGTTGTGTCAAGAGTTATGCCGTCGATACGGTTCGGCAGGCATGAAACGTTTCTGCATAAAAAAAGCGTGCAATTACGCTGAGATGCAATTATAATACCCTGCTATGAAACTGCCAGAATTAGAAAAACCTGAAAAATATGTTGGCCTGTATATCTTCGATTTCGGCGATCACACCGGCGTGGGCTTTACGGCCGAGGAAGTCGCGGAGCTTCTGGAGAGTGAAAAGTACAAGCACGGCAAGGTCTACAAGATACACAAAGCCTATCCGGACGGCCGGCTCGAACTAAAAGGCGTGCCGAGCGAGACGTTCCAGCTTGAGGCCGGGATGTTCTTTTATTCGAGCGAGCTTCAAACCGCCCGGCGGGATTTCAAGGGTCTGGTTAACCTGGCCGTAAAAAGCTCGCCGCCTTGTCGAGCCAAGGTCCACCTGGCAAAGTACGGGGATGATAAACTTGTAGTAGCGTTGATTTATCCCGCTGAATACGATGGCGAGTTCAGTTCCTGGCTTTTGGACGGCCAGTACAGGACCAGTGGCGCTGCCGAAGGTGGTGTCGGAGCGGTACAAAGATATTATGACCGCCAGCCGGAGATTCTGGACAGGCACCAATTGTTCGGCCAATCGGAAGCGATAAGCAGGACCGGCAGCGAGCTGCTGTCTTCTCTGAAACTTGCGGTCCAGAGATAGCCGGCAAGCAACAGTAAATCGTGCCGCATCAGACCGGCCATCCGAAAGTCATGAGTATGCGCTTTTGCTCTAAGATCAATTCATTCCTCGGATTACTTGCTGGATGGCTGTTGTCGCTATTCGGCAAATCGCCTCGGAAGCCTGTGGTTGACGATTTGAAGCGGGCTGATTTCAAGACCAGTACGCAGCATATGGGAGTTCGATTCAGTGAAAAGATTCGCGATATCTTTCGATTCAGATGGCTCAAAATAGCCGATAAAACTGATACTCGCCGGGATAGTAATTCCGGGCGAAGCGATGAATCTCGTCCCTGCGAATAAGGCAGGGCTTTTATCGGGGCTTGCTTTCCAGCGAGGCGAGAAGTTTGGGTATACATTGAGCGGGCTTTTTTAAGATTTTGGAGATTTTATGACGGAGTCTCATATACATCCGGCAGCCGGTGAGGATCCCGTGCTCAGTGACAATGCAGTAAAGGTCCTGCAGAGCAGATACCTGATCAGGGACGATCTGGGCAGGTGCATCGAGACGCCGGCACAACTTTTCGACAGGGTTGCGTCACTGATAGCCGGCGCTGAAGCCAAATACGGTGCGAGCAGCGGCGAAATCAAACGGTGGCACAAAAAATATTATGACTTAATGGCATCGCTGAAATTCCTGCCCAACTCACCCGCCCTGATGAACGCGGGACGGCGCGGAATGCTCAGCGCCTGTTTTGTACTGCCGATTGAGGACAGTATCGAGGGGATATTCGAGGCGGTCAAGCAGACGGCCCTCATTCAGCAGGCCGGCGGCGGCACGGGATTTTCCTTCGACAAGTTAAGGCCGACCGGCGACCGCGTCGCCTCCAGCGGCGGTACAACGTCGGGGCCCATCAGTTTCTGGCGAGTCTTTTCCGAAACTACGAACGCGATTCAGCAGGGCGCTTTTCGCCGCGGCGCCAATATGGGAATGATGAGCGTCGAGCACCCGGACATACTGAAATTCCTGTACGCCAAGCAGAACCTGGAGGCCTTTACCAATTTCAATATTTCCGTTAAGATAACCGATAGCTGGATGAAGACGGTCCTCAAGTCCGGCAAGACTCTGCATATCGTGAAAAATCCTCGCACGGGCAAGAGGTATTTACTGCCGCGCCGAATCGATATAGCGAACTACACGATTAGCGACCTTCATAAACTCTCCGGCAAAGGCAAGCCTGTCTCGAAAGGGGCCGGCAGGTTCTACACCATCGGTGACATCTGGAAAATGATTATCAAGTGCGCGCATAAAACCGGCGAGCCCGGCGTCGCTTTTATCGACCGGATCAACCGTGACAATCCGACTCCGTCGCTCGGGCCGATAGAGGCCACCAATCCCTGCGGCGAACAGCCCTTACTGCCTTATGAGGCATGTACGCTGGGCAGTATCAATGTCGGCAAATTCGTTCGCGTCACTGAGACGGCCACGGAAATGGATTGGCCGGCACTGGCCGAGACCGTCAAACTGGCCGTGCGTTTTCTTGATAATATTGTCGATGTCTGCGACTACCCGGTCAGTGATACCGTCCGCCTGGCGCACGGCAATCGCAAAATCGGCCTTGGAGTCATGGGCTTTGCGGATTGCCTTTTTGCCCTGGGAATCCCGTACGATTCGAAGCAGGGCGTCGAGTTCGGGTCAGAACTGATGAAATTCTTTAACGAAAAAGCGCATGAGGCCAGCGCCGAGCTTGCCGGCTTACGAGGGCCGTTTCCCAACTGGAAAAGAAGTACCTGGCAGACTGGGAAAACTCCGGAGATTCGCAACGCATCTCTTACATGCATAGCTCCGACCGGCACAATAAGTATTATTGCCGATTGTTCTTCCGGCATAGAACCGGTCTATTCGCTGGTGTTTTACCGCCAGGTATTGGATAACTCTAAAATGCTTCAGATAGATCCGGTTTTCAAACGAATGGCTGAAAAACGAGGGATTTACAGCGAAAAGCTTGAGAAACAAATCGCCAGGACCGGCAGTATTCAAAAAATAGCCGGAATTCCCGCCGATATACGCAGGATCTTCCGGGGAACTTACGATATCAAGCCGGAATGGCATATTCGGATGCAGGCGGTTTTTCAGCAGCATTGCGATGCTGCGGTCAGCAAGACTATAAACTTCAGCGAAAAAGCGACGGTTTCCGCCGTCGATAAGGCCTATAAGTTAGCATATGAGCTTGGCTGCAAAGGAGTTACGGTTTATCGCCAGCACAGCCGAAGATACCAGCCTATGAGTCTTTTTTAGGGTCCTTGCGTTCGTAAGGCTGTATATCATTGAATGAAAAAGGGAATATTTCGTTGTTTTAATCTGTTCCGTTAATTAGTCCTATATCTTGGCAAATTTATCTTTACAATTTTATGGAGAGTATGATAATATACATATTATAGGAGTTTGTGGGTTTTATTTAAATTCTTGTGGCCGATTTGATTGAATTGGCGCTCCGTCGAAAGAGGGCAAAGCCAATTCCTGCGATATTATATTACACAGATGATAATTCTCGGCCGATATGGATTTTATAAGTTCTCTTAATAGTGTTCCGTGTTAAAAAATCAGTTATTGTAACCTAATTTTAAGGAGGACTGTTATGTTTCGAAAAATCATTTATTCATTTTCATTCATTTTTGTGCTGGGCCTGATGTGCGGAGTTGGTCTGTCACAAGTGGTCGTCGCCGAAGATCTGCTGGTCGATCTTAGGGCCGAGGATCTCCCGTATGGCGCAGGGGTGACGACCTGGACCAATCACGGTTCGCTCGGGGACTTTACGGCAAATGGTTCCCCCCTCGTCGAGGATATTGCCGGCATGAAAGCCGTGACATTCGACGGCGGCAGTTGGTTCAACGGGCCGACATCTACGGCAGGCATTGAAGGCGCCGGTACGCGGACAATTGAAGTATGGGCGTACAATCCGGCAATACCGGGGGAAGAAACGATTGTCTCATGGGCTCACCGTGGCGGACCGGACGGTACCAACATGGCCTTTAATTACGGTAATGACGCCTCATTTGGTGCAGTCGGGCACTGGGGAGGGGCGGCTGACATGGGCTGGTGGGGTATGCACTCGCCCGCTCCCGCCGCCAATACGTGGTGGCACTTGACCTATACACATAATGGCACTGCTACACGTATCTACGTCAATGGCGAGGAAGAGAGCGTAAGGGATCCGATCGCGCTGGACACCTACAGTGGTTCTCCTATCAGGGTGGCCGCTCAGGCTGACGGTACCGGTGCAGGTGTGGAGGCTGCATTCAATTTTACCGGTTCCATTGCGGTGGTGCGTATTCATGACGGTGTTCTGAGTCCCGCGGATATTCAGAGAAACTTCAAGCTGGGGCGGCTTAAGGCCTGGAATCCGAATCCGGCCAATGGTGCTCTCCATCCGGATACATGGGCGAGCCTTAGCTGGTCACCGGGAGGTTTTGCAGTTTCACACGATGTTTACTTCGGCGATAATTATGAGGATGTGGACGCCGGCACCGGGGGCGCGTTCCGCGGTAACCAGGCTTCGCCGTATTTTGTTGTCGGTTTTCCCGGATATCCCTTTGCGGATGGTCTTGTTCCGGGAACAACCTACTACTGGCGGATCGACGAGGTTAATGACCTGCATCCGGACAGCCCGTGGCGGGGCGATGTCTGGAGCTTTACGGTCCCGCCAAAGAAGGCTTATAATCCTGTTCCGTCTGACAATGCGAAGTATATAGATACGAATGTGACTCTTACCTGGACGTCGGGATACGGCGCGAAAATGCATGTTGTATACTTCGGCGAGGATTTCGATACGGTAAGCAATGCCGCCGGCGCTGTTCCCGTAGCATTTACGACCTACACTCCCGGTGAACTCGAGTTAGATAAGGTTTACTATTGGCGGATCGATGAGCTCGACGGCGCCAACACGTACAAAGGCGATGTCTGGAGTTTCAAAACGATACCTGACATTTCCGTTACCGATCCTAACCTCATGGGCTGGTGGAAGTTTGACGAAGGCGCCGGAGCGACCGCCCTGGACTGGTCGGGACACGGCAACCATGCCAGGCTGATGGGAAGCCCCAAGTGGACGGCCGGCTATGACGGCGACGCCCTGAAGCTCGACGGTTCCGACGATTATGCAGTGCTGCCGATAGGCGGGCTTATCAGCTCGATGTCGAGTGCGACTTTTACCACCTGGGTGAATTTCTCCAACATCGGCGGTGCATGGCAGCGGATTTTCGATTTCGGCAGCGGCCCGGGAACTTATATATTCCTGTGTCCGCGAACCGGGACAGGTGGACCGATACGGCTGGCCATCACGACCGGCGGGGGAGCAGGGGAGTCTCTGATAGATTCATCAAACACTCTGCCTTCCGGTTGGCATCATGTGGCGGCGGTCGTAACATCTGCAAATATACAGCTTTACCTTGATGGCGAGGTTATTGCCAGCGGTTCAACATCTTTAGTTCCGAACGATCTCGGCCAGACAAGCAGTAACTGGCTCGGCAGGTCGCAATACCCCGCTGACGCATACTTTAACGGCTCACTGGATGATTTCCGTATCTATGACTATGCATTGTCGGCCGATGATATTGCCAAGACAATGAGGGGCGATCCGCTGCTGGCATGGGATGCCAGTCCGGCGGACGGTACAACACCTGATGTTAAAACGGCATTGCCTTTGAACTGGTCGGCGGGAGAAAAGGCATCCGAGCATGATGTATATTTCGGCATCGATGCGGTTGCTGTCGATAATGCCGATATTTCTACGCCGGAGATATATCGAGGCCGTCAGGCTGCGACCAGCTACACACCGCCCGAAGGTATTGAATGGGGCGGCGGACCTTACTACTGGCGAATCGATGAGTTTAATAGCGACGGCACGATAAGCAGAGGCAGAGTCTGGAGCTTTACTGTAGCCGATTTCATTCTGATTGACGATTTTGAGTCCTACGACGCCGGAGATAACCAGATATGGTACGCGTGGCACGACGGACTTGGCTACGGTGCGCCTGGAATCGAGCCTTACTTTGCCGGCAACGGCACAGGTGCGGCGGTTGGCGACGAAACCACACGTTCCTATATGGAAGAAGCGATTGTTCATAGTGGCGGACGGTCGCTGCCATTCAACTATGATAACAATAAACAGGGTTTTGCCAAGTATTCGGAAACGGAGCTGACCTTGACGAGCCCGCGTGATTGGACTCAGCAGGATGTGGCGGAATTGTCGCTGTGGTTCAGAGGCTACCCGGCATCCGTCGGCAGCTTTGTCGAGGGCCCGGCCGGTACCTATACAATGACCGGATCCGGTGTCGATATCTGGGACGTCAGCGGAATCGGAACAGGATTCCACGACGAATTCCACTTTGCTTTCAAGACGCTTACCGGCCCAGGCTCGATCGTGGCTAAAGTCGAGAGTATCAGCAATACGGATCCATGGGCTAAAGCAGGTGTAATGATTCGCGAGACTCTTGATGCCGGTTCGAGGCACACAATGATGGTCGTGACACCTTCTTCTGGTATTTCCTTCCAGCGGCGCTTCGATACAGGTGGCGCCAGCACCGGTACGACAACTGGTGGAATCATCGCTCCATACTGGGTCAAGATCGAACGTGACATGTCGGGTAACTTTACGGCGTACAGTTCGGCCAACGGTTCTACGTGGCAGATGCAGGGCCAGCCGGAACCCTTCCAGATAGGTTCGAATGCCTATATCGGATTAGCGGTGACAGCCCACAATGCCGGCCTGACATGCGAGGCTAAGTTCTCCAACGTCACGATTACCGGTAACGCCGGCCAGCTATGGACCAATCAGGATATCGGCATACAAAGCAATAATGCCGAGCCGCTGTATGTGGCAGTAGCTAACGCCACCGGCAATGCTGCGGTCGTAGTCCACGATAATCCCGATGCATCTCTGTTAGACACCTGGACGGAGTGGGTAATCCCCCTGCAAACATTCGCAGACCAGGGCATAAGCCTTGCCGACGTCGACAGAATCGCGATCGGCCTGGGCACCAAAGGCAACATGACTACGCCAGGCGGTGCGGGCAAGATGTTCCTTGACGACATCCGGCTGTACCGGTCGAGAACTGCCGCCGAGTAGCAGAATAGTTTTTGTGAGAATGATATGAAGTGATATTAGTTCGGGGCCTATACCAACTGATTCGGTATAGGCCCCTTCATAATTATGTGAGAATCGGCAAAAGGCTCGAAGATTTATCAGGCAGTTAAAGGTGAAGAATTTCTTGGCTGAAATTTACGGTTAAATGTAGAATCTAAGCCGGTCGTTATACGAATTGTATATAATTAGTGCGCTTGTTTGAGTCATTTCGAGCCCATTCGGCTTCGCTCAGGGTAAACTCCGCGAAGCGAAGTCGAGAAATCTGGATTGTGACTAAACTTGCTTTTCGTTCGCATCCAGATCTCTCCACTGCGGGCCGCTCCGCGGCCCTTCGGTCGAGATGACAAAAGCGCAATTTCTAATAACAATTGGTATTATATGTATTTTGCTGTTTTGTTATGAGAGCTTCGAATGAAAGTCCTGAACAAGATTGTACTCATTATTTTGTTTGTTGTGGTAAGGCCTGCAAATTGTGACGTGCAGGCTGATGAAGTTCTCGTTTTTCGCGGGGCCAGCGATGCATCTGCTGCCGTAGCGGTTGGCGAAGACGTGTTTGTAGTGGCCGATGATGAGAACAATATATTGCGGATTTATGAAACATCCAAAGCCGGGCAGCCTGTCGGCTCCTTCGATATGACTTCGTTCCTTGGAATTGAGCCGGACTACCCGGAGGCGGATATTGAGGCCGCGACGATAATTGGTCGGCGCATCTACTGGATTACATCCCACGGCAGAAATAAAGATGGCAAGCTGCGACCCAGCCGGTACCGATTTTTCGCTACAGAACTGCTCAATGAAAACGGAAGCATACAATTGCGCCCGGCAGGTAAGCCATGCAAAACTCTGGTTAATGAGCTTTTGAAAAATCAGGCTGCCCGCCGGCTCGAATTGGATAAAGCGACTCGATTTGGCGAGGAGCTGAAGAAAAAGGATAGTGAGAAACTCGCGCCGAAAAATGAGGGGCTCAATATCGAGGGACTTTGCGCATCGGCCGACGGCGGGACACTCTATATCGGCTTTAGAAATCCGCGCCCCAAAGACAAGCAGGATGGTCGCACAAAAGCGATTGTTATGCCTTTGTGTAATCCGGACCGGGTCATCGAGAAGGGCGAGGCGCCGGTTTTCGGCGAGCCGATGTTGTGGGATTTGAAAGGTCTCGGGATAAGAAGCATGGAGTATTCGCGTTTCCACAAGGCCTGTTTTATAATTGCCGGCGGCCCTGATGAGGAAGAGGGATTCGCATTATATCGCTGGTCGGGCGAGCCGGAATCTCCGCCGGTGCTGGAGCGGGAGCTAAGCCTGGGAAAGAAAAAATTCAGTTTCGAGGCTTTGATACCGTTCGAGAAATCGGGGCGGCTGTTGATGCTCAGCGACGATGGGAATCTTCTCGTCAAGGTTGCCGGTGCGTGGGAGTGTTTGGAAGGCGAATACCGTAAAGACGGCACGTGTCTGAATAAATATCTGGCGAATCCCGGCAGGAAAACCTTTCGCGGGATCTGGCTGGAGTTAGACGGCCGATAGCCGGTTTGTGGTATTAGCCTTTTACTATTTCTATATTGTCCATAGATCCGAGCAGGCCGTTGGCCAGGGTCAGGTAGGGCAGCTTTTTGGGATTGTGGCCGAGCAGCTCGCTGCCGACGGTATCGACGGCGACGGGATCGAAGCCGGCCAGGATTAGCCCGATGTTCTTATGTTTGCCGGCCAGATGCATGCCCTTTAGAGCAACCGAAGCATCAACGACCGACAGGTCGGGCTTTTTGTATGAACAGATATCTACAACGGATTTGTCCGTCGAGGGGCTGTGCAGCTTCGCTTTGTTCCATGAGCCGGCATAAAATTTACCCGGCGCGATACCGAACATATTTTTCATTGCGATAGTAGTCAGCGATAAATGATTATAACGGTTAATGATTCTGAGCAAAATAATCCGGAGATAAGACTTGACTGTCAAGAATTTTTGAGTAAATTTATACATCCTTGTAAGCTATGGGGATATGACGGGCTGAAAATTGGTACGTGTTTTTGTGGAGATGGACATGATAGAGGTCAAAGAACTTCGGCGTAGTTTCGGGCCGGTCGTTGCAGTTGACGGCATCTCATTCAATGCTGAAGAAGGAGAAGTCCTGGGTCTTCTCGGGCCTAACGGGGCCGGCAAGACGACCGCGATGCGCATCCTGGCGTGCTTTCTGAAGCCCGACAGCGGTACGGCGACCATTTGCGGGCACGATATTTTACAGAATCCCATCGATGTCAGAAGGTCGCTCGGATACCTGGCGGAAAATGTGCCGGCATATAACGAAATGACGGTAGGGGCTTTCCTGAACTTCATTTGTGACGTCAGAGAAATCAGGGGCAAAAACCGCAAGGAGACGCTCGACCGGATTGTTCCGATGTGTTCGATTGATTCGGTTTACCATCAGAGTATCGAGACCTTGTCGAAGGGATATAAAAGGCGTGTGGGCCTGGCCCAGGCGTTAATGCACGACCCGGATGTGCTCATTCTTGATGAGCCGACCGATGGGCTGGACCCCAATCAGAAACATGAGGTCAGAAAGCTGATACACAAGATGGCAAAGCACAAGTGTATTATTATCTCGACTCATATTCTCGAAGAAGTGGAAGCTATCTGTTCGAGGACGATTATCATTGCCAAAGGCCGGATACTGGCCGATTCAACGCCTGAGCAGTTGAAGGAAAAGTTCCAGTGCAGTCTTGAGGGCGTGTTTCGCAGAATTACCAAGTCGGAAAGTGCATCGTTAGTATAAGTAATAAGCGTGCTGTTGCACTTTTACATAGGAGTAGCAATATGAATAGTTTTAAGGCCGTATTCAAAAGAGAGCTGAAAAGTTATTTTACGACGCCTCTTGCGTATGTGTTTCTTGTCATCTTCCTGTTTTTCTCGGGGTACCTGACGTTCAAGCAGGGTTTCTTTGAAATGCGGCAGGCGGACATGAGCGCGTTTTTTCAGAATCTGCCGCTGCTGTTTGTTTTCATGGTGCCGTCCACGGCGATGCGTATGTGGGCTGAGGAACGCAAAGTCGGTTCGATCGAGCTGCTGTTTACTCTGCCGATAACGATTACGCAGGCGGTCCTGGGCAAGTTCCTGGCGGCGTGGCTGTTTTTAGGCATTGCTTTGGCATTGACTTTTCCCATGGTGATTACGGTTGCTTATCTCGGCGATCCCGATATAGGCCTGATTATCACCGGGTATCTCGGCAGCCTGCTGATGGCGGGCGGTTTTCTTGCAATCGGCTGTTTCTTCTCAGCGGTCAGCAAGAACCAGGTCATCAGTTTCGTTCTCTCGGTGGTTGCCTGTGCGGTGCTTGTTTTCGCAGGGATGCCGTCGACGCTGAGTTACTTCTCGACGTTCCTGCCAGGCGGCATGGTCTCGGCGATCGAGAGCATGAGCTTTCAGAAACACTTCGAGTCAATCCAGAGGGGCGTGCTGAAGTTTGGAGACCTTTCTTATTTTGTATTATTGATCGTTGGGTGGATTGCCGCCAGTAGTATTGTTTTGGATGAAAGGAAGGCCAAATAATGAACCGAACGATACGAGCAATTTTGGGAGCGGGCTTTGTCCTGGTGATTGTATTCTCGGCCATCAGTATCTGCCAGAGTATTGGAAAGCCGTTGAAGCTGGATATTACGGACCAGAAACTCTATACGCTGTCGGATGGGACAAAGGCGATTTTGGCCAAGCTGAACCAGCCGATTCGAGCCAGGCTCTACTATGCAAAGACCGCCGCCCTGAAAGGACCGGACCAGATTCGGTTCTTCAACAATTATTACGAGTTTGTCAGGGCATTGCTGGAAGAATATGTCGCAGTGTCAAATGGGATGGTCGAGCTGGAGGTGGTAGACCCGAGGCCGTTCACCGATGATGAGGAGCAGGCGTTGAAGTATGGCCTGCGGCGGTTCCCGATTACCGAAGAGGAGAGCTTTTTCTTCGGCCTGGTGGTGCAGACACAATTCGGAGTGGAAAAGGCGATCCCGTTTTTCTCGCCGGACCGGCAGAATTTTCTCGAATATGATATAAGCTACCTGATCGATACGGCAGTGACCCGGCAGAAAAAGAAGATCGGCGTCATGAGCTCCCTGCCCGTTATGGGTGACGATGTTACCGGTTATATGGCTGAGATGATGATGCGGCAGGGCCAGCAGCCCAAACCGGCCTGGACGATTGTCGAACAGTTGCGCCAGCAGTATGAAGTCGAAACGGTCGCTACGGATGTAAACGATATCAATGATGTCGATATACTGCTGGTGATTCACCCCAAGGATCTGCCGGAGAAGACGTTGTTTGCGATTGACCAGTATGTGCTCAAAGGCGGCAGGACGATTGTCTGTGTCGATCCTTATTGTTTTTCGGACAGGGCCCCGCAGATGCAAATGCAAATGCAGATGCAACATTCGAGCGCCTCGGAACTGGATTCGCTCCTGCGAACCTGGGGCCTTGAAATGCCGGCTAATACTTTTGCCGGGGACAGGAGCCTTGCATCTTTGGCTGCCATTCGCGCCAACGAGAGGCCGGAGAGAATCATCGGTTATCTGAACCTGACGCCGGAAGGAAAATGTTTCGCTGAAGATAATGTTATCACGGCCGAGCTTAACCAGGTCAGAATATTATTCTCCGGGGTGCTGAAGAAAGTTGCGGATTCGAATGAAGCAAAGGAAAGCGACCTCAATATTAAACGAACGCCGCTTGTCACAACGTCAAACAGAGGCGGCACATTTACGATCAGCAGCCCGTACGAGCTGATGATCCTGGATGGGCCGAGTTTAATGCAGAAGTTCGCCGACGGGACCGAGCCGATGACAATGGGTTATTTGATTACGGGCCGTCTCAAGAGCAGTTTCCCCAATGGCGTTGAGATTGAGGTTGCCGCCGATGAAAACAAATCTTCTGAAACGCCTGCCGATCCGAACGAGGATAAAAAGACAACCAGGCTGCTGACGGGTCTGAAAGAAGCCGGGGAAGATTGCGCGGTGATCGTTTTCTCGGATGTTGACTTTATCAGTGATAATATCGCATACCAGAGTTCTTTCTTCGGCAAGGCAGTCGTTGGCGATAACGCTACTTTGATGTTGAACGCGATTGACGATTTAAGCGGTTCGAGCGATCTGGTTTCCATCAGGTCCAGAGGGAACTTCAAGCGGCCTTTTACGGTTGTTGATGAAATCGAGCGGAAGGCGGAGGCCGAGACGGCGGAAGAGGTAGAAAAAATTAACCTGCAGATTGCCGGTTTCCAGGGCGAACTGCAGTCGATTCTGGCTACGGCGAAAGAGGGCCAGGAAGAGGTCCTCGGCAGCTCGATCGTCAGGAAGAAGCAGGAAGTTGAATTGAAGATTCATCAGGCCCAGCGTCAATTGCGTCAGGTCAAGATGACAAGGCGTGAAAAAATCGAGCATTTGGGTAATCAATTGCGTCAGGCCAACATGCTTGCTGCCCCGATGGTGATTCTGATTATTGCCATTGTGCTGGGTGTCCGTAGCAGCATGAGAAAGAGACATTATATCAGTCATGCGAGCGATGCTTGATATGAGACAGCATAAGGAGTCTTATAGATGAGTAATAAAAAGCTTACGATATTGGGAATTGTGGCGGTTGTAATGGTTTTATGGGCTGTGGTGCAGTCCCGCATCTCGAACAGACCCGGGGCCGAACCGGCCAGGCCGGTCTATCTGATCCAGGGATTTGACCCTTCCGGCGTGGACAGCATAGTTATAGGCACGGGGGAAGCTGCGTTCACTCTCAAACGCCGGCAAAACGGCTTTGTTGTTGTCAATAAAGACAATTACCCTGCCAAGACCAGTGAAATAAACAGCCTGATCGCAAAATGTCTGGATATTCAGACCTCGGAATTCGTAACCGACAACCCGGCGAACCACGAAGACCTCGAAGTTACGGAGGAAAAAGCACGCAGCGTTGTTAAGTTCATGAAGGCGGATCCAAACTCGTCATTGCTAACAGGGGTGATCATAGGCAAAACGGAAGAGCTTGGACAGGGCAGTTATGTCAGATTGCTATCGAGTGATGCTGCTTCGAGCAACAAGGTTTACGTTACATCGAACGCGCCCTGGTTCGGAGGCGGGGCGATGAATTACATTGACCAGGAGCTGGTTTCAGCGAAGCGCGAAGATATTGAGTCAGTGACTGTAAGTTCGCCGAATGGCCAATATACGCTGAAAACTAAGGAAGGCAGCCAGGATGTTGTGCTCGAGAATATCCCGGCCGGCAAAAAACTTAAAAGCAGTGAGGCCCAGAATGTTTTTACCGCCTTGACCAGCCTGAGATTTGAAGATGTAAAAAAAATATCGTCCGACATGGCTTTCGATAAGCAATATATGTGCCGGCTGAAGGATTCGACCGTTTATGCCCTGAGAATTGCACAAAAGGAAGGTAAGACATACGTAAGCTGTGTGGCGGAATTTACAGACAAAACGCCTGTGGAGAAGGCGTCTGTCAATCAGGGCGGAGAAGTTGAATCCGAAGAGGAACTGAAGAAAAAGGAAGCCAAGCTGCTTGCCCGGGATAATGCAATAAAATTCACGGCGAAACATCAGGGATCGGTTTACGAAATCGCCGACTGGAAGGCTAAGAACCTGACGAAAGAGCTCACCGATTTGATCGAGGATGAGGAAAAAACCGAAGAAAACGCTGCTGCGGATCCCAACACGATGATACCTGGCGCTATTGCTTTGCCGAAAGTCGAAGATGCCAATGTAGTGACACCTGAAGCTAATGATGTGCCGTAAGTCGAAGATCCCAATACGTTAGATAAATGATACCTCTGCAATTGAGCATAATAGGGATGGACACTATCATTGGTACCATTTCGTTCTCATAAAATTGTGCGTTCCTATTTAATCATGCCGCTTGACTGAACCTTTTTGCACTTCGCGTGTTAATCCGCATTAAGTTTTTAAACGAGCCATAACGTAATAATACAAACTCGGCGCTGAAAATGAAATAATAAATATGTATGGTGTCTTCAGATATCCGCAACTTGCCTTCGATAACCTTCCCGGCCGCAACTTCCTTTTCGGATGCCAAATCCCGTTCATCTTTGCCTGAACGCCTTCTCAATAAGCAGCGCTTTGTATCGGCCCTGGAATCTGTTTAATCGGGTGACGCCGAATAGATGTTTGGAATTCCCGTGAAAAAATCCCGCGAACGTCCCTTCGGCAGACTCAAGACAGGCTTGACAAAAGCTTGCTCATAGATGTCCTCAGATTACATCCATACCTAAATCCAAAGCCTGATCCCTTTTCCCCTTTTGAAAGATGACACCTCGCTGATTACCGCGTATGGTTACGTGGTACACTGCACCTTCATATTCGATTCGTAAAGGCCTGGCCATAATGGCAGACTATAGACGATACTTGAAAAGAATGCAAGAAAATAAATTACTATACTAAGGGCTGACCCCATTAAGTTGCCTCCTACTGATAGCCCCTAGTTAATGTCAATGTCCCTGAAGGTACTCAACAAAGTAAGCCTCTTCAAGCTTCTCATTGTATATTAATACCTTGGTCTGATACCGACTAGATTTACCGTATTTCTCGCTGACGGCATATACTTTGGGGTTACTCCAGTCATTGGGCCTGAACCACTCGGGCGGTTGCTGTTGTCGTTGATTCGTATACAAGGGCAAATTGCTAGTATCTCCACCGAGTAAATCTTTCACGGGATCACGTGTTCGATCATCAATATTGCGCCAAAAAAGACCACCTTGTTTGTAGACAACCGAAGTAAATTCCTCAAATGCTTGTGAATTTAAGATGTGCGTCATATCGGCCTTTTCGATTTTGAAACGCATCACATAACCGTGTCCAAGAACTGGGAACTCTAGCTCATCCACCTTGATATCCGTCACGGATTTCGGAATTGTTTCAAGCACATATTTACTGAAGATTCGAGATTCCCACGATTCTGACTGGCGAGAATCCGGCGATCTTCTACAAGTTGTAGAAACAGCAACCACAACCACTAATGCCGCAAAAATTACGATGCGATAAATATTCCATTCATATCTGACTATGTTCAACATCATTAAAACTCCCCACTTCTTGTTACTTCCCACTCGGCAGTCATATTATACGGCGAGGAGTAAGGCATGTCAATCTCGCCATAATATTTTTCTATCCATTCCATCAATGCTTCAATTTCCTTACCCTTAGGAATCCCATATTTGTTAGCAGCCCAACCTATACCGCCAGTCGCAACTCCATCGAACGGGTCATCGATCTGATACGTAAACGTTATCTCGTAGGTTCCATCTTTTTTGATCCACCCACTGATCTTTGCCGTTAGCGTGCCCTCCCCCAACACCACTAGCGGATTATTGTAGTCGGTGTCGAACAATCCGTACTTGCGGGTCGTCTTCCCGCCTAACGTGATGTTCTGTTCGGTACCCATAAACGAGTTGGACTGAGACCACGTCGATTTTGCTTGAGCTATTATAGTGCTCTCTATATCCGCAGTCAGGTCGCTTACAGCCTGTTGAATATCCGGAAGGAGACCTGTTTGTTCGAGGTTCACTCCGCGCCCACCTCCCAAATAGTACCACTTGAAATAGTCCAACAGATTCCAGTTCCCGGGATAGGCTGGAAGCGGACGCACTAAATGTCCAAATCTTGTGATCTGATATTTGGCCGACTGCAATTCTCTTTGTAATGCCCCGTAGAATTGAGCCCACGGATTAATAGTTACATCGCATGCGTCAGTATATGTGCTTATGGTTCCTGTCGGATCCATACAGTTTATTGGATTGTTGGTACAATAGGCGTACATGTTCATCCCGTCGCTATAGCCGATTGGATCGGCCTGCAGGAATCTACCGATGAATGGATTGTAGTACCGTGCTCGGTTGTAGTACAGGCCTATTTCTATGTCGAATCTTCGGCCGGCGAACATGTAGGGGTTGGGGTGGTTGATGTCTTCTACGGCGACCTGGCCGAAGACGGAGTATTCGTAGGTCTGGACGGTATCGCCGGATGAGTCGCTGAGGGCCACGACCGAGCCGAGGCCGTCATAGTGATAGTAATAGACGGCGTTACTGTCGGCCACCTCGATCATGCAGACCGGCTGGTCGATGCCCGGGCCGTAGATGTATTTGCGCAGCAGGTTGTTATTGCCGTCGTATTCGGCGATAACGTGAGGGCCGTTGGATTCGGCAGGCTCACCACAGGCATATAAGTACCGCGTGCCGTATCCATCGACTGGATTCGACAGGCTCACCACAGGCTTCTTTTCACTGCGCCGGCCATATACATCGTGTTTGTAGTCAATCGTCTGCCAATTAGAAGGATCCTGCTCCGGCGAAGGCCCCGACCACTGCACATAGTCCACCCAGCCGCAATTATCGACGTCGTCGCCGCCGTTACCGCCCTTGACATAACGCCATTTTAACGTGCGAATGACGGAACTAACGTTATATGACTTCTGCTGTCAGTCCACCTCGCCGCTGATTGAGTCCTGGAACGTGCCGTCTATATAGAATTCCAGATAATCGTTGGCATGCCATCGTTTATATTCGTACGGTTGCCGACCTTATCATAGCTGTTGCATTCTAAAACAAAGGAATTAACATTCATAAACCATAGGTGATTAAAGTAGTGTTTTTTTCTTTTGACTTATGGCTCCGCGGGCATATAGTGTTCTCATGTCGTCTTTATTGGCTTTGGTACATTAATGGTGGAGTGCAATCATGCATAGACGAAGGGGATTTACTTTGATTGAGCTTCTGGTCGTGATTGCCGGTCGACAAATTACGAATCACAAGTAAGGAGATTATGAAATGGGAAAGGTATCGATTGGAGTGAATACGGAGTTTGTCCGTCATGCCGACAAACCGTTTGAATGGGCCGTGGAAAAGGCGGCGGAGCTTGGATATGAATACATTGAGCCCTGGGTTCACTGGGGCCGGGAGCTGATGAGCGAGGCCGGCTACTACATGACGGTTTCTATGCTGGACGACCCGTACCGCATCAAACGGGCTTGTGAAAAAGCAGGCATAAAACTTTCCGGCCTGTCCTCGCACACGGCACTTTGCAGGCCCGACATCAGCGGCAACTATCTCAAGCAGGCGATTCGTTTCGCAGCAGAGTGCGGCGCTCCCGTAGTAAATACGGACGAAGGCCCGAAACCGCCCTGGACTACTGAAGCCGAAGACCATGTCCTGATGCGCTACGTGCTCACCGAGGCGGCTGCGGTTGCCGAGCCTCGCGGGATTATGATAGGTTTGGAGCCGCACCAGCAGTACAGCAAAACGCCCGACGGCCTGGAGAAAATCTGCAATCTGGTTGACTCGCCCGCAATCGGGGTCAACTTCGATACCGGCAATTCTTACCTGAGCGGCGAGGATCCGGTTGAATGGCTTGGCCGGGTCAAAGACAAGCTCGTGCACGTTCACGCCAAAGATATTTCGATCGAGCAGTCCGAGGACGAGCGCGGCAAGGTGACGGGCACGCCGGCCGGCTGCGCCTGCGGCGACGGTGTCATCGACTGGAGGAGTGTTATCGAAGCATGCAAGGATGCGCCTCGTGATTTAGTGCTGAGCGTCGAGTGTGGGACGATTGAACAGGCCGAGCGAAGCATCGAACATCTAAAGAAATTCATCTGACAGGCGGTTTGCGTCAGAGCAGGATGTAGGTGGTTTTTATGGAAGAACGCAGTTCCAGAAGGCAGTTTTTGCGTACGGCAGCGGTAGGGACCGCCTCGGCTGCTTTGACGCGACGGTTGTCCTGGGCGGAACGTTTGACTGTAGACCTTCCTGCCGACAGGCCGAACCTTGTCTTTATCTTCGCTGACCAGTGGCGCGCCCAGGCAACCGGATACGCTGGGAACGAAGATGTCAAGACGCCAAACCTGGACAGACTCGCCAAAGAGAGCATCAATTTCAGCAATGCCGTCTCGGGCTGCCCGGTTTGCAGTCCCTATCGAGCAAGCCTTCTGACAGGGCAGTACTGGCTGACTCACGGCATTTTCTACAATGACAAGCCTCTGGATCCCGATGCGGTGACCATCGGCAAGGTTTATCGCCGGGCCGGTTATGAAACAGGTTACATCGGTAAGTGGCATATAGACGGTCACGGCAGAGATGCCTTCATCCCAAGGGAGAGAAGACAGGGCTTCGAGTTTTGGACGGTCTGCGAATGCACTCACGATTACAATCATTCGCTTTTCTACGGCCAGACACCGGAAAAACATTACTGGCGCGACTACGATGCTATCGCCCAGACGCGGGAAGCACGGGCCTTCATCCGTCAACATGCAAGGTCGCCGTTCGTTCTATTTATGTCATGGGGGCCGCCTCACGCTCCGTACCAGACGGCGCCGGAGAAGTATCGCAAGATGTTTACCGATACATCTATGATTTTCCTGCGTCCCAACGTGCCTGAGTCGTTGAAGGAAAAAGCCCGGCAAGACCTGGCCGGTTATTACGCACATATTGCCGCATTGGATGACTGTATCGGGGACGTTCTCGACACATTGAAAGAATGTGGTATCGAAAAAAATACCATTTTCGTTTTTACCTCCGATCACGGCGATATGCTGTATTCGCAGGGCATGACAAAGAAGCAAAAACCATGGGAAGAATCAGTCCGAATCCCGTTTTTACTCCGCTATCCAGCGGCTCACGGCAAGTTCGGCAGGACAATCGATATGCCTATAAATACTCCCGATATTATGCCGACACTGCTTGGCCTGAGCGGTATTGCCATTCCTGAATCGGTCGAGGGTCGAGATTTTTCAGGAGTAATCAAAGGTACACAGCCGCCCGACAACGATGCGGCTTTGATTATGTGCCCTGTTCCGTTTCATCAATGGAATTACCAGCAGGGCGGTCGAGAGTATCGCGGCGTGCGCACGCGACGGTACACCTATGTGCGGGAACTCAAAGGGCCGTGGCTGCTGTACGATAACGAGACGGATCCGTATCAATTGAAAAATCTGTGCAATGATTCTGAGTATGCACAAATTCGGCAGGAACTGGAAACGATACTGTCTCGAAAGCTCATAGAAACGAACGATGAATTCCTTTCCGGCCCGGAGTACATGGCCAGGTGGAATTACCAATGGGATGGAAATGATGCTCTGATGAAAGTGCGTTTGGAAAAATAAAGGAGATGTTATTATGGAAAGATTCAGGAATGTCACTATTCTCTTACTTTTGGCTTTGGGCTTTTTGACGCTGCCCGATACGGCGTTTGCAGAAGAGCCGATGCGTATTTTGATGGAGGCGAATTCCGTATCGGTCAACAAGGGACAACGCAGCTTACTCTGCTATCGTTATGAGGATGTGCCTTTTAAGCCGTACGTGCAGCAGTTGTGTTCGCCGAGCGGGATTAACGTTTTGCGCGATGCACCATCCGACCACCTGCACCACCACGCGCTGATGTATGCGGTTGCGGTGGACGGCGTGAATTTCTGGGAAGAGCAAACTGATCCAGGCCGACAACTGCACAAGCGTTTTGGTGATATGAGGATTGACAAGAGCGGTGATGTGCCCGGCGCCGGATTCACCGAGCAGATCGACTGGATCAATCCTCGCAGCCGGGAGCTGCTGTTGAAGGAACGCCGCACAATTAAAGTCTGTCAATTGGACGACGTCAAGGCTACGCTTTTAAGTTGGCAATCCAGCCTCGAAGTGCAATCCGGCAAGAAATCGATGACGCTTACAGGCTCGCATTATTTCGGTTTGGGTATGCGTTTTTTGGAATCGATGGACACAGGGGGGCAATTTCTCAATGCCGCCGGTCAGGCAGGTGATATCGTACGGGGCGCCGAACGGCTTGCCCGGGCGGATTGGTGTGCCTATACCGCAGAGGCGGACGGCAAGCCCGTAACAATAGCGATGTTCGGCCATCCGGAGAATCTTCGCCATCCGACGCATTGGTTCACGATGACGACACCTTTTGCTTACCTGGCGGCAACGCTCAATCTGCACAAGGAGCCGTTGGAGGTGACTTCGGACAAACCATTGGTATTACGTTATGCCGTGGCTGTTTGGGACGGCCGGGTCGACAAGAGCAAAATCGACGGGATTTACCGCCGGTGGGTTGACGGTCAATGACATCGTGCAAATTTATTTTCAGGAGAAAATTATGGCTGACAAGAAAAAAATGCCGGATCGAGCTGATCATAGTCTGACTCGCCGGCAGTTCATTCACCGGGCAGGAGCAGCCGCAGCCACGATAACGGTTGCGGGGACATCTACTAAACGTGCGGCCGGCAAAGAACAAAGTCCCAATGAGCGCATCGGGGTGGGCTTTATCGGTTGCGGGGGTCGCAGTCAGGCACACCTCCAGGCGGTTAATTATCTAAAGGGCCGTGGTGAGAATGTGGATATCGTCGCGGCATGTGACGCTTATCGGCCACGGATGCTGAAAGTCGCCGAAGGTTACAAGGCCAAAGGATATGTGGACCATCACGAGCTGCTTGCCGATCCTAATGTGGACGTCGTCTGCATCGCCACGCCGGACCATCAGCACGGCTATCAGGCGATAGATGCGGTCCGGGCCGGCAAAGATGTCTATTGCGAAAAGCCCGTGACACACTGGCGGCAGTTTGAGCTGACAAAACGCCTGGCAGCAGAGGTTAAAAACAGCGATCGCGTCTTCCAGCTCGGTACGCAGGGGATGTACGACTCAGCCTGGTGGCAGATGAAGAAATTGATAGAAGATGGATTAATTGGCCGGCCGGTACATGCAGAGTGCGGGTATTTCCGCGTCGGCGACTGGGGAGAACGAGGGATGCCAATCGATGATGCCGATGCAAAACCGGGTTCCGACTTGAACTGGGATGCTTTCCTCGGAGATGCACCCAAACGGCCTTTCGATGTCAGCCGGTTTTTCCGCTGGCGAATGTATGAGGATTATGCCGGCGGACCATCAACGGATTTGTTTCCGCACAGCCTTACGCCGGTTCTGTTCATGCTCGGTGTTACTATGCCGAGTACGGTCGTAGCTACGGGCGGCATGCTTCGTTATCAGGAGCGGGAAATACCTGATACATACAATACGCTCATTGATTACCCAGAGAAGATTACCGTTGCCGTGCTGGGGACGCAGGCGAACGACTATCCCGGCACCGGTGGTCGGGGCTCCGGAGGCAGAATTCCCGTAATCCGCGGCTGGGAAGGGACTTTGACAATCGAAAAGGACGAGATCGTTTTCATTCCCGCCCAGGAATCCAAGAAAAAACCTCAGCGTTTCGCCATCGAGCACGGCGAGGATTTTGTCGAGTACTGGCAGAAATTTCTCGATTGCTGCCGTGCACGTCGGCGGGAAACACTGAGCACAATGGACCTGGCATACCGCGTACAGACCGCATTACAGATGGGTATGCTATGCCTGCAGGCGGGCAAAATCACCCGGTTCGACGCAGACCAGGAAAAGATTCTTTTATAGATGGGAGATCAATAAAATGTTTAGACAAATGGTAGTTCTATCTATCGTATGTGTGTGTTCATTGACAATTGTCTCAGCCGCTCAGGAAAGAGTGCCCGTCAAAACGGACCTGCAGCATCAGTTCGACGGGAATCAGGATGGTTTCATCGGTCCTGAAGAGCAGGCACTGCTCCGGGAGTTTTCCGAGGCACGAGAACGGATTGAAAAACTCCAACTGGAAGCACGTGAGACCGAGGAGAAAGCCCGGCGTATGAGGGCTGAGGCCGAAGAAATCGAGCGATCACTGCAGCGCCGGTTTCGTGGGCCACAGCCGGCAGAGTCGCTTGAAGGGATGCAAAGACATCTTGCCGAGCTCAAGGAAGCTGCCGCGCGTGCAGAGCAGGAGGGGCGAGGCGATGAAGCCGACGAGCTCCGGCAGCAGGCAAAAAGGATTGCCGGGGAAATCGAGCAGCAAAGGCAGCGCGGGCGGGAGGAACGTCCCGAACTGCGGAGAAGTATGCCTCGCGAGGAAGCCGAACAAATGGAGCGTCGAGTTGCCGAGCTCAGAGAGGGCGCAGAACGTGCCGAGCAGGAAGGTCGCCTGGATGAGGCTGACAGACTTCGCCGGCAGTCTCGAAAGCTGGCCATTGGTGTTGAAGAAAACGGCCGGCAACCAAAAGTCCGTGATACGAAAGACCAGATCAAACGTCTGTATGCCATGGCCGCAGATTCCAAAGCGGCGGGACAATACGACAGGGCCGATGAGATTTACCGCCAAGCTAAAGAAATGGAACAGCGTCTAAGGAATATTGCCGAGCCGAAGAAAGGCGTTGGTCAGGAGAATCGGTTGGAGCGTCAGGTCGAGCAGTTGCGGGAACAGGTGAACGACTTGCGTAAAGAAATCGAAGAGCTGAAAGAGATTGTACGTAATAGGACTACGGAACGTTGAATCTTGGTATTTGCCGATCGATTGCTTATATAAGCTCGGTGCAGTTGCCGGGCGAAAGATGATTCAAAACATTTTAGATTGACAACAAAGAGAAGGAGCAAGTCATGAAGACAAGTGCGATGAAGGTTATTGTTTGCTTACTTTTAGTGGCGATGGTTCTGGGCGTAAGCTGCTTTGCTGCAATGCAAGCCATGAAGTACGATGTGCACGACAAAACGCGAGAGAATCCGCCTGTTATAGAGCCCCCCAATCAATTCGGTCAGCCACCGTCTGACGCGATTGTTCTTTTCGACGGCAAGGACACTTCGCAGTGGGTGAGCGAAAGGAAGGGCGGCGGTGACGTGCCTTGGAAAATTGAGAATGGCTATATGGAAGTATCCAGGAAAGGCGGCGGAATTCGCACGAAGAAGACGTTCGATAATTGCCAGTTGTACGTCGAGTGGTGCACGCCGGAAGGGATTGATCCCAAGATAACCGATCAGAATCGCAGCAACAGCGGCGTCTTTCTCATGGATCGATACGAAGTCCAGGTGCTCGACTCATACACGGACGACAACTACAAAACAAATCGCACCTACGCGGACGGTCAGGCGGCGGCGATTTATGGCTCGCATCCGCCGATGGTCAACGCCTGCCGGAAACCAGGCCAGTGGCAGACCTATGATATAAGCTTCATGCGTCCGATTTTTGATGAAAACGGCAAGCTTGTCCGCAAGGCGCGAATCACCTTGCTCCATAACGGCGTCGTCGTGCACAATAACCTCGAAATTGAGGGCACGACCTCTCACAAGATAAAGGCCGCGTACACCCCACATGAGAGTGGCTATATCCATTTGCAGGATCACAATAATCCCATCCGCTTCCGGAATATCTGGATACGCGAGCTGCCGGAACAGCCTTATCTGATTAAATAAGATGAACAATCCACGATTGACGAATGACAAGGTAAAATCACTGAGAATTCCGGCATTGTGTTTGATTCTTTGCCTGGGCTTATTGTGGTCGAATTCTGCTGCCATGGCGGACGATAACTGGCCCATGCTGGCCCACGATCCGGGACGGAGCGGGGCGACCTCGACGGAGATAAGGCCCCCGTTCGAGCGTAAATGGTACCGTTTATTTCCCGACGAAGGATTGATGGCCGGCATCCAGCCGATTGTTGCAGACGGAAAAGTTTTTGTCGGTACGATGGCAGGTACACTGCACGCTATGGATGGCGCTACCGGCGAGGACGTCTGGGCGTTTGAAACGCCTCGCGCAATCCTCCATACATGTGCCGCGGCCGGAAATAAGGTTTTCTTCGGCAACGCTGAGGGAAAAGTTTACGCTGTCGATGTCGCTGACGGCAAACTTGCATGGTCCGTCCAGACCGGTGCGGCGGTGTGGAATTCTCCCGTAGTTCATGAAGGCCTCGTCGTGATTGGCAGTCGCGACGGCAAGGTTTATGCCATCGATGCCGAGAGCGGCAGGATCAAATGGGCCGCACAGACCGGTGGACCGCTGCTCTCAAGTCCCGCTGTCGATGCGAAAGCTGGAAGTGTTTACATCGGCAGCGAGGATATGTGCGTCTATGCGTTCGACCTGGCCGGCGGAAGGCAATTGTGGCACAGCGAAAAGCTGCCTGGGGTCAGTTTCCGAGGTTATCATCCCGTCGTTGCGCCCGATGGTTCGGTTATGGTTACTGTGACGCCTGCGTTTTCGCTCGATTCGTTCGATCCGATCCTTCTCGATATGGTTAAGGAGATTTTCGGGGACTTTGCGAGCTGGCGGCACAAGAAAGAAGAAAACGCCCGGCTGCGGCAGGAGAACTTTAAGCGCATGCAGGAACAGGGCACCTACGAGGCACAACTGGATTATATTCGCAAACGCCTTTCCGACGAGCCGGCCTACCAGGCTTTTTTTGTGCTCGATGCCGGCACCGGTAAGCAGAAATTTGTTGCTCCGATTGTATATGCAGAGAGCATGAACGGAACCGGTGCCCCGCCTGTTATCACGCCGGACGGCAGAGTCATCGTAAAATTCCAGGCATTGCTGCGCAGTCGTTACGAGCATTACTCGCCGTTTCTGAATGTCGGGTATCTCGATACCTCCACCGGTCACATTACACCGATCATGGATCAATCTCGCACCTACGGCTGGCACGACAGCCTGCTGCTTGTGCACGATGAGCAGTGTCAGCTTGTCGTGGCTGGGCGAGTGCTGATTAATACGCATCAGGACAATGTTAATGCAATGGATATGGATACCCTGGAGGGATATCCGGAACCGTTTTGCCACAATATCCACGAGCCGAAAGCCGGTGAAGCGGCCGGTATTTGGGCGGCTCTACTTCGCGGCCGGACGCTTGCTGTAGGTAAGGAATGGCTGGCGCGTGGTACGGCTGTCTATGGAGGCGGCTCAGTGATCGATATGCCCGTTTCCATAGCCGGCGACAGTTTCTATTTCATCCCGACTCATGAAATCAACGCCGGAGCTGCTGTAATTGCCTACAGGATGAAAGCCGATGGCAACGCGGCCAAGATTTCTGAAACACCAATCGCTGAATTTACCCAAGATGAATGGAAGAAAGTCCGGCAGCTCCCCTGGGACTGGGATACATGTGAAATGCCAAGACTGAACCATCTGCTTAAGAGTCTTCCGGGCAAAATTCCGGGTACACGTCAGCAGCCGCTGACCGAGCAGGCTAACGGATCGGTCAGTCGTATAACAGATGACCGGCTCGACCGGTTCATCTGGGAGACGCCCACGGTGGAATTTGCAGATACAAACGATGGCTCAACCCTAAGGATAGAGCTTTCCCGTTCCGTCAGAGAACTGATCTCCAAAGATTGGCGTCCGCTTGTTTTTCCGCCGGGAAAGCATCCACGAGAGGCTTATAGGTTCTTTGCCGAACCGACTGAGACCCTTTTGGCCCTTGCTCGGGCATACGAATATCTCGACAGCACACTCCAGAAGGACGTTAGGCAATACATTGCGAGAATGAGCCGCCCCGGCGGTGCCCTGGATGGGCCGACTGGACGGCGTACGTATGAACCGGATGCAGGCGAGATTCGCTCCTTGTATGATATACCCGTTGAGCGGCTGTTTCGAGTGAGCGATGATATTACCCGGCAGGCAATTGCCCGGCTGTATCCGCTGTGGCTCTGGGCACATGTGACTGGAGACTGGAGCAGGATCGAAGTCAACTGGAAGCTTTTGCGTGAACTTGTCGCCGAAGCGCCAAATAAAATGGAGGAGGATTGCCGCAACGGCTATCTGGCGGGGCTGATTGCTTATTGTCGAATGGCCCAGTGGATGCATGATAATGATGCGGTTGAAAAGGGCTTGGCAACAACTCGCACAGCGCTGCGTGAACGACTGGTTTACGAATTTGCCTATACACGTGGCGGACTCATCACTCAAGTGCCGGTTTTGCGCTCGATTTTTTCACGCTGGAGACACCTGACGCCGGAAATCGGGCGATTATGCGCCGATTATGCGGGACAGACACACAAGCACCTGATGGATGTTTGCGTTGATTACCATCGACCAACCTGGTACCTGGCGTGGGGTGTTGAGACGATGTGGCGCAATGAATGTCCTTTTGCGTTTCCGACGATGTCCGCTGAAGTTTTTGCTGCGAAAGCTCTAATTCTTCACGAGCCTGCTGAAAAGCTTATGAGCTACCTTGATATTCCCTGGTGTAAAGCTGACCTGTTTTACATTCAAAAACTTGTCTTATGTATCGAAGCCCATGACAAAGTCACATGGCAGAGCGAATCCATTTCGCAATAGCACGATCATAATTGAAGCTAACTTTGCCTTTTGTCGGAATATAAACACTCTCAATTAAGGATTATTCTAACTCAAAGCTGGAAATCTACAACAAAAAAGCGATATTTTCGGACATATGGCAATTATTACTTATGGTTTTCTGCCTGAGCGTCCGATATAAACATTGTATCGGGGTGTATCTGAGGGTATTTATTTGTGGAAATCGGATTCAGAAGAAGTGTTGATGCACAAGAATTGCCTGCCGGCAACTATATTGTAATGATGCTGGCGACAGTAACGTTTGCGATTCAGATGATCGGCGATCCCAAACAGCAGTATTTGAATGACTATATTTTAAAGCAATTAACTTTCTCTTCGATGTTTGGCTACATGTGGCTTCACATGAGCATGGTGCATATTGTCGGAAATCTCATAACACTCTGGATCTTCGGTCGCCACGTAAGTCTCAAGATGAGCGATGGAAGCTATGTTCTTTCATATTTTTTAATAGGAATCGCGGCATCTGCCGTACATGTTTATTTCGATGGTCGCCCGACAATCGGTGCAAGTGGCGCCATTATGGGTGTTCTTGGGATGCATGTCGTTCTTTGTTTCAGACAATTTGGCGTTTTAGGCCCCTGGTTAATATTGATCTGGTTTTTGTTAAATCTAACTGCCGGTATTATCGGGGATTATCCCACAACATATATGGCGCACGCCGGTGGATTCTTAGCCGGCATGATTCTGGCGTCCCTGCTTATAATCCTCAAAGTAGCCAAATGTGACGACACAGGCCAATCGCTTTTACGAATCATTAAACCTTCTTTGTACAAAGCCGGTCTATACGAGAGCCCCAATTTGTCGCAGGAGGCGGTATTGATATCGAAAGGTCGGCCGGGGATTGCTGCCCGTGTCAGCTTCGAAGTGGACGAAGTAAAATCAGGCAAACAAGCTCAACACGGCCAAAAAGCGGTATTAGGGTAGAAATTGCCCTAATTTGAAATCCTGCCGCAAAGTTTTAACAGGACACCTGTTAGGTTATAGCATCAAATATATCTTACCAAAGTTTTCAAAAAGTCCTTTATTTTGTTCTAAAATCGTTTCAAAAGGTTTTCGGAACAAAGATTTCTATTCTTTTCAGATATTTCTTTTCCTTATTTATAAAGTGGATTAGAAAATCAATTTCCTAAATCCCCTATACTCTTTTTTTTGCTTATATTTCCCAAAAATTTCCTTGACGTTTTACTCCCTTTTTGATATAATAGGCATAATATAGTTTTTGAGTGGGAGAAGACTACCTTCGGCTGTGTAATGAAGGGTAGCTAAAGGTTTATACTTAGAATATATAGATACGTTTTCAAAGGAGGCGGGGATGGTGTTGTCAAGGATATTAGGCGCCGGTATGATTTTGTTGTTTCCTTTGCGGTTTTTGATAAATAAGGCGAGCGGGATAAAAGCGGCTGGTTATTTTAATAGATTTTTCGTTGTATATTTTTCGTTTTTAGGTTTTTATAGTCATATAATCTCCACACTACAAGAAATTAGAGTGTGCGATGGTTTATTTTTGAGCAATTTACACCTGCGATTTATTATAGTTGGTTACCGCTCAATTCCATTGATTCAGTATCGGAGGAGAAATTAATGATTTCAACGAGTGATATTACCCAATCGTCCGGGAAAAAAGCCAGCGTTCGTTTTGGTGAGCTGCTCTTATCCAAGGGGCTTTTGAACCGAAGAGAGCTGACTGAGGCGTTAAATGAGCAGCGTAGTCGGGGAGGCCGCCTCGGCGAGATATTAGTCAAGCTCAAAATGGTAAGCGATGAGGATGTCAGATGTGCTTTGGCCGAGCATCTCGCTATGGAGCGGGTTCATTTGGATGGCAAAGACATTGATATGGACATAGCCCGTTTGGTGCCCGAAGCCATCGCCAAGCGATTTAATCTTGTTGCTATCGATGAGAAGGACGGCAAGGTTTTGGTGGCCATGGCCGATCCGCTTGACATTGTCGCGACCGATACGATAACTATGAAAACGGGCCGGGAGATTCAGCCGGTTCTTAGCTCGCTTCGAGAGATTCGCCTGACGATAGAGAAGGTTTATCATGGTTCCGATATCGACGAGCAGAGGCTTCGCGACCTGGTCGAGCACGCGGTTAGCACTGAGAACGAAGAAGAAGGGGCGGAGCAGGACACGTTGATGGAGAACGCCTTGAATGCCCTGGAGGCGGATATAAGCGTAGAGGAAGCCGCGACCAGGGCGCCCGTGATCCGGTTTGTCGACCTGCTGCTCAGGCAGGCGGTCAAGAGCAGGGCAAGTGACATTCACGTCGAGCCGCAGGAATTTTCGATGACAATTCGTATGCGGATTGACGGTGTGCTCCAGGACATGGTCCCGCCGCCTCGAAAAATGCAGGCGGCGATTGCCACCAGGATAAAGATTCTCTCGAAAATGGATATTGCCGAACGCCGGCTGCCCCAGGACGGCAGGTTCAAAATCAAGGCTCCGGGCAGGGATATCGACGTTCGCGTTTCGGTAATTCCGACAATATACGGCGAAAAAGTCGTCATGCGAATTCTGGACTCGTTGGCGGTGAACCACAATCTCGATCAATTGGGATTCGATCCAGAGCTTCTTGAGGAGTTCAAAGTGATGCTTTCGCAGCCGCACGGCATCATTGTCGTCACAGGCCCGACCGGAAGCGGCAAGAGCACGACTTTATACTCGGCGTTAAATTACCTGAAGGACCCGAGGAAGAATATTACGACCGTTGAGGATCCCGTCGAATACCGCCTGGCCGGCATAAACCAGATCCAGGTAAAGCCGGAAATCGGCCTTGATTTTGCCGAGTCGCTGCGGGCGATTCTCCGCCAGGACCCGGACATTATCCTCATAGGCGAAATTCGAGACAAAGAGACGATTGACATAGCTATCAAGGCCTCGCTGACGGGCCACCTGGTTTTGAGCACGTTCCATACGAACGATGCTCCGAGTGCCATCAGCAGGATGGTCTATATGGGCGTTGAGCCGTACCTGCTGGCTTCCACCGTCAATTTAATCGTTGCTCAGCGGCTCATAAGGCGGATTTGCGACCGCTGCAAAGAGCCCGTAGCAATCAACGAGGGAGTCCTCAGGCGTTTGAACGTTGACCCGGCCCTGACCAGGGACGCGGTTTTCTATCACGGCAGGGGCTGCACAGCCTGCGGCGGGACAGGTTACCTGGGGCGATTGCCGATATTCGAGTTCCTTGTAACAGATTCCGAGATTCGCGACAAGATATCGACCGGCACAAGTGAAGCAAAAATAAGGGAAATGTCGCGTCAAAGAGGTTATAAGGGGCTGCTCGGAAGCGGTGTCGACAAGATGCTGGCGGGTGTGACCACCGCGGAGGAGGTTCTTGGTGCCGCATTTACGGAAAAAGTTCGGTCTGACCGATAAAAATGTCTTGATTTACCTGAACTTGAGGGTATATTAAACCGTAAAGGATTCGAATATACTCTTGGGAAGGTTGAATAGATGATTACGTATAGATATGTCGCTCTTGACTATACGGGCAAAATGAAGGAAGGCTTGACCAGCGCAGCCTGCGAAACCGATGTGTTAGGCTGGCTTCGCGAACAGGGCTGCACCCCCGTTTCCGTCGATGTGATCGACTCCGGCGTTAAAACCCGCTGGCGGATACCCCTGTTACAGAGGGTCAGGGCTTCCGAATTAGCTGCTGTTTTCTGGCAGTTGACGACGATGGTCGATGGCGGAATCACCATTGCCGAAGGTTTGGAAGCGATTTCCGAAGACATAGAAAATGCCAGGCTCGAAAATATACTGCGCCGGTTGCTGGCGAGGATAGAAAGGGGTGGGACGTTCTCGGACGGCATGGCGGAATTTCCCAAAGTGTTCAACAAGCTTACCTGCTCGTTGATAATGGCCGGCGAGACCGGCGGCAATATCGCCGAGGCTTTTAAACGGGTTGCGGAATTTTACACTAATCGCGACAAGCTGGCAAGGAAGGTCAAAAAGGCGACGGCCTATCCCGCCTTTGTGGTCGGTTTTATCGTCTTTATAGTTATTATGATTATGACTTTGGTCATTCCGCGATTCCGTGACATATTCGCCGAGATTGGAGCGGGCCAGTTGCCTGCCTTCACCAGGAGTTTCATGGCCGGCTATGACCTGCTGGTCAATAACAGCTACTATGTAATAGGCTCGATCCTGCTGGTAATTGTTGTGACGGTTCTTGCCTATAGAAGAATCCCAACGGTGCATTATATGTTCTCGGCCCTTGCCCTGCGACTGCCTTTGTTCGGCAAGCTGTTCAAGCAGGCCTTTATAGCGACGTTCTGCAGGACGATGTCAAACCTTCTTCGGGGAGGCGTTCCTGTGCTGGAAGTGTTCGATATCCTGTGCGAGATGACCTCGAACGATATTATGAGGGCGGCATTGAGCCGGACCAGGACCGATATAGTCGGTGGGGCGGGCATCCATTTGAGCATGGCGGGGACCAGGTTTTTCCCGAACATGGTCATTAAAATGGTCAGGGCCGGCGAAGACAGCGGCTCGCTCTGGAAGCTGCTCGACAGGACCGCCGATTATTACGAAGAAAAAGTCGATGCCCTGATAGCCATGATGACGTCCCTGCTCGAGCCTATATTGATAATAATTGTCGGTGTTATAGTATTGGCCGTTGTAGTGGCGCTTTATCTGCCGATTTTCTCACTGTCGGATATCGCGAAATAAAACGAAGATAGAAAAACAAATATGCCGCCTGAAAATGTTAAAAGGGCGGAAAAAAGGAAAATTATTAACCATATTATTTAGGAGAGACAGAAATGAAGAGCAGAAAAGGATTTACATTAGTTGAGTTAATGGTGGTGGTGGTGATAGTAGCGCTTCTGGCGGCGCTGCTGATTCCCATGCTGACCGCACGCATCGAAGCTGCCAGATGGTCCGAAGGCAAGGCCGCCGCTGGTACGATCGCTACGGCACTTCGCGCCTACGTAATTGAGAGAGCAGAGCTTGAACCCAGTCTTGATGTCACGGCTATTCAGATCGAGGACTTCATGAATCCGGCTGATCTTACCGGAAAATACTTCCAATATGCCTCAAATGGTGTAGACTATGGTTTAGGTGACATTACCTACACCCCAGAAGTCGTAGCACCAGGTGGTTACGTACTTACATACACAATTACAGTTAATCAAGGGTCTAAGAATCCGACTATTACATGGACGAAGACCGGTTACACATTGGACCAAACAGGTGAATGGATCGAGCAATAGACTTGATGCGTTTATATGTTGGCTCTTAAAGATTAAAAGAAGACTATACTTTTTTGCTATGCAACTATGCCGGAACTAAGCCAGAATAGTAACGGCGAGAATCAGTTGAAAAAAGAGAGAGTTTTCAGGTAAGTAGTATTGTGTGATGCACTGTATCTCCGGCAATTTGAGGTTAGGGGATGCTTTAAGAAAATGACAAGGAAGCTAAATAAGGGCTTGACGTTAATTGAGGTCATGGCGGCCCTGGTTATTGCCCTGGTGATAGCCATTGGCGTGATGAGCTATCAGTACGCCGCTGCGCAGCATGCACGTATGACCGATGTTCGTGTAACCGCCAGCAGGCTCGGATTGCTTTTTCTTGAGGATTGGGTAGCTTTGTTTGGTATTGTGACCTATGATCCGGAAGATAGATTGGATTTAGGTACGGACCCCTTAGGGTATTATCTGGATTTAGGGGCAGGAGGACTTCCAGGAGCACCCTCATGGGGTACCCCGTTAAGATCATACAGGATATTCACAAACGGTACTTATTTTTGGGTTGAGTTGGCATACGAACCCATTGACGGTAATCTAAGGGAGCTGGGCGTCAGTGTTGCCTGGAGTCTTGACTTTCAATCGGAGTCGCTCGAATTTGATCCTCAACGGCTTGTCAAATTTTCAAAATATGTTGTCTATTATGTGCCTCCGAGTCCATAATCAGGACAGAAAGCGGTGAAATACATGGCTGCTCGAAACTACAATCACAGAAGGGCATTTACGCTCGTCGAGGTGCTTGTGACTGCATTGGCGGCCGTGATTCTGATAATCGGCATCTCGGCAATGCTGTTCTATGGCCAGAGGGGCTACAATACGATGTATAGGCGCATCAATAGCGAGGTTGTCAGGAACGCCTACGAAGCAAAAAGTGTATTTGACGCAATTGTCCGCAAGTCAACTGTAGAACGGTGCGACATTCTCAGCCCCGATGAGATTTACGGTGAAATCTTCCTTTATCACTATTACGATGAGACCCAGCCGGATGCTCCTGCTCCCGAACCTGTAGATCGTTATCGCTACATGTTCCCGGCGCAGCCTGACAGGTTTGCGAGGTTCTATGTAACCGACACCGCTGCTTCGGAAAATTTGGAGCTTTATGTGGAGCGTGGATTAATACCGCCGGGAATACCTTTGTTTTCGTTAGATCCTACTTTACTTAGAGATACGGGAATCAAAATGCCACTCGCAAAAAACGTCGTATCTTGCCAGTTTAGGAACACGGGAACCAGTTCCGTACAAATGGTATTGACGCTCGATGATGAAACTGATCCGGCCCCGAATGTCTACAGTAAGACACAGACTTTGAAAATGGTCGTAACCACCTCGGCAATCAGGCACAATAAGATCAGGAACTAACAGGCGACTTTAAGCCTGTTATCGCTGCTTTGATAAAAATATAACACAATCTTTCTGAATCCCGCACGAATAGATGGTAAGATGTGCGAAAGAATTTTATCGTGTATACAAGCAAATAACTCACACATGCTTTTAGGCTAAAATCGGCTGGTCAGAACAGGATATTTTTAATGAACAAAGCCTTTTTTTCTGTGGACACCGCTGCGCACGCCGGGTAAAATAGCGTTAAGAAAGGTTTGGAAGGAGAACAAAAGATGAAAACCATGAAAAGAAATTCGAAACAAAGCAGAAGAGGTCTTGTACTGCCGCTTATCGCCGCTATAGCTCTATGCCTGGCCCTTTTAGGAATCGGCATACTGCAATTGGGTTTCGGCAGCCGGCTTATGGCAACCAGGACAATGTCAGGTGTATCAGCCCGTGCTGCGGCCGATGCCGGAATAACACGTGCTCTTTATGAAATGAATAGCCTTTTTATAATGGGCTCAGATCCGCTGGCACTTGTTCCGCCACCTGATGTGTCTGACCAACCGCTGAATAATTCTAATGCTACATATAGTTATAAAGTTCGAGGGCCATATACAGAACTATTGGAACCATATTGGACGATTGAGTCGATAGGGAAATTAGGTACTCAGCAAAAAACGGTCTATGCGACTTTAGGCGTCAGAAATTTGCTTGACTACGGTCTTATCGTGACAGATTCTATAGACTTGAAATCCAACGTTTTAGTTGACGGGTATGACTCCAGGCTGGGTCCGTACAGTGTGACAAACTCACATGGATATATAAGGATTGGTTCGACAAGTATTGCCGAAAAATCGATATGGCTCGGATCGCTTACGAGGGTTACCGGTGATGTGCTTGCAGGTATCGGCGGCGATGTATACGAGGTAATAACGAATCCATCCCGAGATGCCATTACCGGCCCGTGGTACAACCTGCCGGAACCCTGGTCTTTTGAACCCATAACCATAACTGTGCCGGGAAGTATTCCCAATTTGGGGAATATAAGACAGGTTGACTTTGTCGGACCCAGCATTACCCTTGGGGTTCCGGGCACCCATACGTACTACCGGTACAATAACATAAATGTGCCGAATGGGCGGAGCTTGATATTCGTGGGCGACGTCGAAATTCATATTACCGGCGATCTCGATCTTAACAATACTGCGGCAATATTCGTAGGTGACCCATTGAATCCTACTGTGCCTGCTCGAGCGGTGATTTATTTGGATGGTGATTTGGGCGTAGCCAATGGAGCTGCAATAAATAACCTGAGCCGGGTTCCACACAATTTTCGGTTATTTGGAACTGGCCCGCCCCCTCAGAACTGGGATATAAGGAACAGCGGTGATTACTATGGAGTCTACTACGGCCCGAATGCCAATATACATACTTATGCCACAGCTCAGTTTTACGGTTCGGTTTCAGGACACGAATTTGTCTTGAATTCGGACGGGGGATTACACTATGACTATGATTTGTCAAACTTGACTGAGTATGATACTGGTTTTGGAATAGATCGCTTGTGGGAAAAATCTGATTTTATTACCGCAGGTCTATAATAAATAGATGGAGAACAGGAGAGCAGAATTAGAATAAGATGTTCGGATTAGGTCGTCAAGAAGTAATGGGGGTAGATATCGGCTCATCCGCCGTTAAGATCGTCCAATTGCGCAAAGCGAGCAATCACTGGCTTGTAACGGCGGCGGGTATTGTCGATATATCGGACAAAGGAGTTGACAATCCCGGCCGGAAAGAGACAAACAGCGCCAGGGCAATCCACAACTGTATGCGTCTGAGCGGGATCAAGACAAAGCTGGCCGTATGCGGAGTGGGCGGGGCGGAAGTCGCCGTACGAAATTTCGAATTTCCCATAATACCGGATGAGCAGATAGAACGGGCGATTATGCTGGAAGCCAAACAGGTTTGCCCGTTCAATACGGACCAGGTCGCCGTTGACTATCGCCTGATACCCGATGGTGAGGGCAAAACCAGGGGCTATTTGGTAGTGGCAACCGACAGGCTTATCAAGAGCATGGTCCGGCTGGCCGACAGGGCGCATCTGAATTGTGCTTTGATGGACGTCGACGGGTTGGCGCTTTTGAATTGTTTCAATGAGCTTGAAAAGCCCGAAAAGAACCATGGTACGGCTATTTTGAATATCGGCAGTAATTGCACGACTTTTACCGTCGAAGGGGAGGGCGGCTGGCCGTTCATCCGTAACCTGGGCTACGCCGGCGATAGTATTATAGAGGGGATTGCCGCTGAAAACGAAATGACGCCGGATGCGGTAAAGGCAATGTTTGCCGGCGACCCGAAGGAAGTCACGGCAAATATTCAGGGCAGCTTCAAGAGGGCCTGTGACAGGCTGATTACCGATATCGTTAAAACGGTACGCTATTACGGCGCCCAGGAGCGGTCAAGCGATATCCGGAAGATATTAGTCTGCGGCGGGTTCGCCCTGTTCGGTGAGCTTGTCAAAATCCTCGAAGGCAGCCTGCCGATGGATGTCAAGCTGTGGAATCCCTTCGAAAAAATGCGATGCCACGTGGGACGAAATCATCGCGGTATCCTGGTGAAAAGTATTCTTCGTAAGAATGGCCCCGCGATGGCGGTGGCCGCCGGTCTTGCCATGAGGGCGATATAATATGCACACGATAGATTTGCTA
>Ga0315288_10000746_pt1 | contig 41357 bp, 42 predicted proteins | sample YL17G11_20_MG_FD_203454 | JGI IMG/M metagenome (GOLD analysis project Ga0315288, IMG submission 203454) | Sediment microbial communities from Yellowstone Lake, YNP, Wyoming, USA - YL17G11_20 | ecosystem: Environmental > Aquatic > Freshwater > Lake > Sediment | place: USA: Wyoming | collected...
AAATAGTCATCGACGAGAAGAAGGGGGAGTTCGACAAGGAGGCAGCCGAGAAGGCGATCAAGACCCAGGAGGAGTTCTCAGATAAGACCGGCAATCCCTGCATGCTCGACGTCGTGGGCGCGACGCCGGAGGCGCTGATAAAGGAGCTGGACTTCGTCTCAGGGGTCACGGTGTGCCCGCTGCTGATGGACGGCCTCTCCGCCCAGATAAGGATGGGCGCCCTTAAGCACGTCATAGAGATCGGACTCGCGGACAGGATTATCTACAACTCGATTAGCCCCGGCTATCAGCCTGACGAGCTTGAGAGCCTTAAGCAGAGCGGGGTCAAGAACGCGGTCCTACTCGCCTACAACATGAAGGACTTCACGAGCAGGGGCAGGATGAACTGCATCAGAGAAACCTTGCCCCGCCTGCTAGAAGCCGGCGTGGAGAATGTCTTGGTTGATACCTGCGTCTTGGATATACCGTCCCTCGGCTCCGCCTGCAAGGCGATCGTGGCCGAGAAGAATGAGCTCGGCTACCCGGCCGGATGCGGCGCCCACAACGCGATCGGGACCTGGAGAGGCCTGAAGACCAAGATGGGGCCACAGGCGGCGAGGCCTAGCACGGCCGTAGTATCCGCGCTGAGCGCGGCCTTCGGCGCCGACTTCATCCTGTACGGCCCACTGGAGAGCGCAGATTACGTGTTTCCGTCGGTGGCGCTAGTCAACACCGCGATCGCCCAGACCTCCATAGAGGAGGGCAAGAGGCCGGACAGGACACACCCCATATACAGGATACCCTAAAATGGTCCAGGAAAAGGCCGCCGAGTCGGACAGAAGCTGCAAAAATATCCCCGAGGAGGATGCGACTGTTGGATACGAGGGTTAAGGTGCTATTCGAGCCCTACGGGAGGAAGGTCGAAGCCCGGATACCCAGCACGATACTTGAAGTCGCCCAGAACAACGGGATCGGGGTAAGGTCAGAGTGCGGGGGAAAGCAGGCATGCGGGAAATGCAGGGTGATGGTGAAGGATCAGGTCGGGCTGAATGGCGTAACCGACAAGGAGAAGATAGTCCTCTCTGAGGGTGAGATCACCCTTGGGTACAGGCTCGCGTGCGACGCCCGCTTGACATCCGACGCGGACAAGATCACCGTGATGGTTCCCGTTGAGAGCCGCCTCCGGCCTAGGAGGTTCACGGAGTGGGGCAAAGAGAGGCGCGTCAAACCGGAGCCGACGCTAAGGAAGTATCCCGTCAGGGTAGCGGAGCCCTCCCTCGATGATAACAGGTCCGACGTCGAGAGGCTGCTGGACGCCTTGCATAAGGAACAGGATCTGGTCGGCTTAGCGGTCGACCTCCAAGCAGTGAGGGAGCTACCGAATATCCTACGATCCTCCGACCTCGTCACAGTCGTCGTCCGGGACGAATCTGAGGTAATCTCAGTCGAGGCCGGGGTTACCTCGGAGAAACTCTTTGGCCTAGCCGTCGACGTCGGGACCTCGAAGATTACCTGCAATCTCGTCAACCTGAACAACGGTGAAACGATTAGATCCAGGTCGATGGAGAACCCTCAGATAGTCTACGGCGAGGATGTCATATCGAGGATCGCATTCTCGCAGGAGAAGGCCGAGAATAGGCTGATGCTCCAGGAATCGGTCATCGGCGGCGTCAACACCCTCATGTGGCAGCTATGCCGGGAAACGAGCCTTAGCCCAGAGAACATATACGAGGTTGTGCTCGTCGGAAACACCGCGATGCACCACCTCCTGCTAGGGCTGGAGCCGAAGTATCTCGCGAGGGTCCCCTTCACGCCCGTGTCGAAGAGCCCCGTTGACGTCAAGGCGAGGGACCTGGGGATCGAGATCAACCCTTGCGGATACGTACTCTTCCTGCCGATAATCGACGGCTTCGTGGGGGCGGACGCAGTCGCGGACATCCTCTCAGGCGGGATATACCGGTCAGGCGAGCCTGTCCTCCTCCTCGACATAGGGACAAACACCGAGGTCATCCTCCGCCACGAGGACCGTATCATCTGCTGCTCATGCGCCTCGGGGCCTGCCTTCGAAGGCGTCCACATCGAGCACGGCATGAAGGCCGTCGACGGGGCGATAGAGAAGATCCGGATCGATAAGGAGACCTACGAGGTTGAGTTCGAGACGCTTGGCGACGATAAGCCTGTCGGATTATGCGGCTCGGCGATCATCGACGCCGTGGCTCAGCTCCTGCAAAGCGGGATGATAAACGGGCTCGGGAAGTTCAACACGGTCGCCAAGATCCCTAGGCTCAGGAAAGCCGGGAACAATAAGGAGTTCGTGATAGCCTGGGGGGAAGAGGCGGGGATAGACGGCGACATCACCATATCTGAGAGGGACATAAACGAGGTCCTACTGGCGAAGGCCGCCATCTACTCCGCCAGCGCGGTCCTGATGAGGAAAATGAACATCGGGAAGGAAGACATGAAGAAGGTGCTGATAGCCGGGGCCTTCGGTAGCCAGGTCGATAAGCGGAACGCTAAGACGATCGGATTGATACCGGACGTCGATGACGGCAGAATCAGGTTCCTCGGGAACGCGGCGCTGACGGGGGCAAAGATGGCATTGGTGTCGAGGAGGATGAGGAGGCTGGCAGAGGGCATACCGGCGAAGGTGGAGTATGTGGAGCTGGCGACGAGTCCGGACTTCAAAAAGGAGTTCACCAACGCCCTTTGGCTCCCGAACCGGAGCCCGGGCCTCTTCCATACCGCCGAAAAAAGTGTGAAGAAAAGAGATTAATGTTCCCTATTTGACCCTTCTCTCGGAGTCTTTCACGATCTCCTCGAGCCCCCTCACGATGCTCGCGTCCAGCGGCTCGACGTGGTGGTCCCTCAGCTTCTCCCTAACTATCTCCTTCGTCCTGAGTCTTGCAGTCACGTGGGCCCAGCGCCGAAGAGCCTCAAGGCGTTCTCCTCCTTTACGAGGACGCCCGTCCTCTCGAGCACCTCGAGGGTCGCCATGTGGATGTCGTATATCTGGTCCGAGGAGAGCACCTGGAACTTACCGCCGGTGTAGTTGAGCATGTCGCACACCGGCTAATGCCGTGCGACGAGTCCCTGGGCGGCCTTCACAGCGTCAGAAGCATTCTCAGCGTATGCGTCGGCGCCGATGTCCTTAGCCCACTTCTCAGTGACGGCGGCTCCTCCGACCATGACCTTCACCCCGCCCCGCAGGCCCGCCCTCTTAAGGGCCTCTACGACCTCCCTCTGCTCCGTGATGGTCGTGCTCATCAGCGCCGAGAGCCCGACGATGTTTGGCTTCAACTCCCTCGTCTTCTCGACGAAGACGCTCGTCGGTACGTCAACGCCGACGTCGACGACCTCGAAGCCGCCGACCTCGAGCATCGCCTTGAGGATGTTCTTGCCAATACTATGAACGTCGCCGGCGACTGTCCCGATAAGGACCCTGCCGAGGAGCTTCCTCTCCTTCTTAGACTTGGTGATCTCGACCGATAGCCTCCCTGAGACCTCCTCCATCACGTTGGCTGCGGCGACCAGCTCGGTGAGGAAAGCCTCTCCTTTTCCGAACCTGTCCCCGACCCTCCTCAGCCCCACTGAGAAGCCTTTCTCGATGATGTCGACGGGGTCGACCCCATCCTTCAGCGCTGCCTCGATCAACTCAAGGGCTTTGTCCGAATCAAAATCCTCAACTGATTGCGCCATCTCGTCTAAGATTTTCTCGTCGGTCAAAGACAACAGCCTTCACTAACAACTATATTCGTCTAATTTAATCGTTCTTAAGCTGTTTTTAGGTCCAAGAGACGAAGGATAAGTCTCCGAAGCGCCTTAGAGGAACATTTCTCTTTTCCTAGCTGGTTTAGTCTCTTATTTTTCTGAACTCGTTTGGTGATGCGCGCACAAACATCATTGGGTGCTCTGGCCTCGAGGTAGGGAAACCGTTCACTTGCTGGGCGTAGAGAACCGCGGGTGTAATGCTTTAAGCGCCAATAGCAGCATTACCTTTCAAGGTGTCGTTATGTCTCCACGATTCTACTCGAAGGACGAGGTCGACGCGCTCCAGGCAGACGCCAAGGCGTACATAATGCAGCGTTGGGAGCCGAGGCCTGGCCACGAACCGCCGGTGATAACCCACGGCGAGGGCGTCTACTTCTGGGACGTCTCAGGTAAGAAGTACCTCGACCTCATCTCCCAGCTCTACAACGTCCACATAGGGCTTGGAAACAAGGAGATAGTCGAGGCGGCGAAGAAGCAGTTCGACGAGATGGCCTACGCCTCCCCGAGCTACTTCAACGTTCCCCAGATACAGCTCGCGAAGAGGCTCGCCCAGATAACGCCGGGCGACCTCTGCAAGACCTTCTTCGGTAACAGCGGGGCGGAGGCGAACGAGGTCGCGATGAAGGTTGCACAGCTTTACCGTGGCGCCCCTAAGATCATAGGGTTCTGGGATGCCTACCACGGCTCTACAGCCGCGACCGTAAGCATTGGCGGTAGCGCCAGGAACCGCCAGTTCCCGGGCCTGAGCATAATGGAGGAGTTCAAACACGTCCCGAGCCCCTACTGCTATCGCTGCCCCTTCAAGCACACGTACCCCGAGTGCGACCTCCTCTGCGCCGAGTTCGTCCGCTACACCATAGAGAAGGAGGGGACGAAGTCCGTCGCCGCCTTCATGGCCGAGCCCATCTGCAGCTGGGCCGGGCAGGTGGTGCCGCCGGACGGCTACTGGCAGAGGATAAGGAAGATCTGCGACGAGACAGGCGTCCTCATGATCTTCGACGAGGTGATGACAGGCTTCGCCCGGACGGGGAAGATGTTCGCCTGCGAGCACTGGAACGTAGTGCCGGATATAGCGACCTACGCGAAGGGTATCACATCCGGATACGTCCCGTTGGGTGCCTGTATCGTGAACAAGAAGATCGGTGACCACTTCGACGTGAAGGGCTTCCCCCACAGCTACACGTACAGTGGCCACGCCCTCGCCTGCGCGACTAGCCTCGCAGTCATCGACTACTACTACAAGGAGAAGCTCGCCGACAGGGCTGCCGAGATGGGCAACTACATGATGGGAGAGCTCCGCGCCATGCAGGAGAGACAGAAGGTCATCGGTGACGTCCGAGGCCTCGGCCTCTTCATGGGCGTAGAGCTCGTTGCCAACCAGGAGACGAAGGAGGATATAGTCCCTAAGGGGCTGACGCCTGACGAGAAGCTCGACGCGGAGAAGAACCCGATGGCTTACCTCGCTGACAGGGCTAAGGAGAAGGGGCTGATACTCGGCACCAGCCCGGGCACCGGCATACTCAGGATGATGCCTGCCTTAATCATAACGAAGGAGCAGGTCGACGAGGGGCTCAAGCTCTTCGAAGAGGTTATAGCCGAGACCTGCCGCAAGTTCGGCCTACCCAAGTAGCCCCATCTTTATTCAAATCTTTATTAAAGCCCGTGTCTTCTCTGAAGGGAACCGTAGAGCCGGATAAGACAGCTGATAGAGATGAGGTTCAAGGAGCTTCAGATAAGCGCCGAGGTGAAGAGGGCGATCGTCGACCTCGGCTTCGACGAGATGTTCCCCATACAGGAGCAGTCCCTACTACCGATGCTAAATAGTCGGAACGTCATAGGGCAGGCGAAGACGGGGACAGGGAAGACGGCCTGCTTCGGCGTCCCAATGATAGAGAAGGTTGACCCGTCTGCGGGTAAGGTCCAGGGCTTGGTGCTAGCGCCCACCAGGGAGCTCGCCCAGCAGATAACCGACGACATAAACAACTACGCGAAGTACACGAAGGTGCGGGCAACGAGCATATACGGCGGCGTCGCCTTCGAGGGCCAGTTCAACGACCTCAGGAAAGGTGTACCGATAGTCGTCGGGACGCCGGGGAGGCTTATCGACCACATGAAGCGTGGCACCCTCGTCCTGAAGGACCTGAAGATGGTCGTCCTCGACGAGGCGGATAGCATGCTCGACATGGGCTTCATAGAGGACATCGAGTACATCCTGAGGTATACGCCGAAGGTCAAGCAGATCAGCCTCTGGTCGGCCATTATCGACGAGAGGACGATGAGGATAGCCCAGAAGTACATTCCAGACGCCGAGTTCGTCAACGTCAGCCGGGACGAGATAGGATTATCATCCATAACCCAGCACTACATCGTCGTGGCGCCGTACGAGAAGGAGGCGACCTTGAAGAGGCTCATCGATTTCTATAAGATCGACCGGGCCATCATCTTCTGCAGGATGAAGCGGGGCGTAGACGAGCTCCATGCAAGCCTCACTAGGGAAGGGTACAGCGTCGAGCCCCTCCACGGTGACTTCGCCCAGCGCCGGCGGCAGGAGGTTCTCGACGGCTTCAGGAAGGGCTCCTTCAGCTTCATGATAGCGACGGAGCTCGCGGCCAGGGGCCTGGACATCGAGGACGTGCCGTGGATACTCAACTACGACATACCCATGGACCCTAACATGTACTTCCACAGGGTCGGACGCACAGCCAGGGCTGGGAAGGAGGGGAACGCCATCACCCTCGTCACAACCGAGGAGGAGCTCGAGCTCGAAAGGATCAAGGCGATGACCAAGATTCCGATAAAGAAGATAACGCTGCCCCCCGCCTTCCTCCTATAATCAACTAAGTCCCTCATCCAGCGCTTCCCCCATCCCTCAGACGGCAAGAATTTTAGGCGCTAAAACCACCTTAATGTGGAGATTATCAATGAGGTACTATCTAGAGGAAAGGGCCGAGGCAGACTCGGAAATAAAGATTCTGCGGGCTGGCAGGGTGATCACCGGGACGGGGACCGAGCCGATAAAAGACGGCGCCGTGGTCGTTGAAGGAGGCAAGATAAAGGAGGTCGGGCACAAGTCGCGTGTGAAACGACCCGCAGGAGCCATCGAGATCGACCTTAAGGACGCGACGCTGATGCCCGGGATGATCGACGCCCACGCCCACATAATTGGGGTTCGAAGCTACAACCCGGCTGAGACCATCGTCACTCCGCACGACCTACAGGTCCTGAGGGCGGCGGAGGACTGCTTCAAGCTGCTGAAGGCAGGCTTCACGACCGTCCGCGACTGCGGGAGCGACATCGCCCTGTCGCTGAAGAGGGCGATCAATCAGGGTGTTATCCCGGGGCCGAGTCTTTACGCGGCAGGCCGCCCCCTGTCACAGACGGCCGGACACGGCGATGTCCACTTCCTGCCCCGGGACGAGGTCGTCAAACACGGCGTCCTGCTCTGCGATGGCCCGGACGACTGCAGGAGGGCGGCGAGGGAGGCCCTCAGGGACGGCTCAGACCTCATCAAGGTATCCACGACCGGCGGCGTCGGCTCAGAGAAGGACAACCCGTGGGAGCCCCAGTTCACGGTGGAGGAGATCAAGGCGATAACCTACGAGGCCCACAACGTCGGCAAGCGGGTGGCCACACACGCCCAGGGCGCCCAGGGGATAAAGAACGCCATCATCGGCGGCGTCGACACCGTCGAGCACGGCTACCTTCTCGACGAGGAGTGCGTCGAGATGATGCTGGAGCACGGAACCTACTTCGTCCCCACCTTCGCCCTCGTCGAGGTCTACAAGAGGGCCCTCGAGAACCCCTACGACATGCCGGAGTACAGGCTGAGGAAGCAGAGGATGTGTCTTGAGGCGATGCCCAAGAGCCTGATGATGGCGTATAGGGCGGGGGTGAAGATAGCGACGGGTCCAGACTACTTCGGGGCGCCCCTGAGGGAGCATGGACAGAACGCAGATGAACTCATCGCCATGACGAAATATGGGATGAAGCCTATGGACGTTATCGTCGCGGCCACGAGGAACGGCGCGGAGTGCATAGGGATCGAGAAGGATGTTGGGACCCTGACTGAGGGGAAGGTCGCTGACATCATAGCGGTTGCCGGAGATCCGCTGCAGGAGATGGAGGCGGTTCGCCGCGTCTGCTACGTGATGAAGGGAGGGTCCACCTTCCACAAGACCAGCTTCTAGCCCTATTTTCTTCAAAATCATTGACAGCTGTTTTTCCCTTATTGGCTAGTCTCTGTTCGGGTTCCGGTGGACACCGCGCGTTCAGACGATGGGCAACTTCCGAGATAGAAGGTCACGCTGCCCTACTCGTCCTCCTCTGGGCGGCGCCTCCCTCTGCTTTCATACTAGTCTTCTTAAATATGGTCTGCGAGGTAGCTTGATCGAGCCAGTTGGCTGAGGAATGGTTTGCAGGGCAGCCTTCTCCTGCCGAGATACGGCTGAGGATCGAGGGTTTCCAGTCGTGGCTGGAGGTCGACCTCGACGCCATCTGCCACAACATCGACCAGGTAAGAGCCAAGACGGGGGTGGAGATCATCCCCTGCGTTAAGACGAACGCCTACGGCCACGGCCTGGTTCCTGTCGTCGCGTACATGATGATGAAAGGGATAGGGCGGGTCCTCGTCGCCAAGCTCTGGGAGGCCCTCCAGATCAGGGACGCTGGGCTAAGCTGCGGCGTCGTGAACATGGATCCCCTCTACTCGGAGAACCAGTTCGAGACGGTCGTCGAGAAGGGCATAACACAGACAATCTACCAGAAGGAGGCTGCGGAGAGGCTCAGCGCCGCCTCGAAGCGCATGGGGAAGACCGCGTCGATTTGGGTAAAGGTCGACACAGGCCTCGGCAGGGTAGGTGTCCGCCACACGGAGGCTGCCGACCTCGTCCAGCATATCTCGGGCCTCCCCGGACTGAGGATCGACGGGCTCTTCTCAACCATGTCCGAGAACGACGAACTCGACAGGCTTCAAGTTGAACGGATGGAGAAACTTCGAGATAAGCTCAGGCGCCGAGGCATCGAGACGGGCGTCATGAGCATGGCGAGCAGCAACGCCGTCTTCCATAAGCCGTACAGTTACTTGGACGCCGTACGGCCAGGTCTCATGCTTCTCGGCCTCTACCCGGAGGACGAGGACCGCGGCCAAGGCATTGAGCTTAGGCAGGCGTTCCGGTTCATGGCGAGGATCGAGCATGTCAAGTGGGTCGAAGCTGGGGAGTCTCTCACATACAGCAGGAGGTTCACGGCACCCAGGAAGATGAGGGTCGGCACACTCCATGTCGGCTACTCGGATGGCTACCCGAGGGGCCTCACACAGAAGGGCTTCGTGAAAATTGGGGGATTGGTGAAGCCTGTCCTAGGTACCGTCTCGGTGAACCATGTCTTAGTAGATCTCACCGACACGGATGCGGGTGTCGGCGACGCGGTCGAGGCCATCGGTAGGGAGGGGGAGAACGGCGCCCACAACCTCTGCAGGCTCGCGGGGATAATGACGTACACCCTGATGGTGGGGATGAGCCCCCTCACGCCGAGGGTCTACTACGTGGGCGGCGAGCCCGTCGCCCTGAGCGAGCCCAAGCTGACCGAGGCGTAGGCGCCCTCAGCATCATTATTTAAATCCGTGAAACGTGTAGGTTCTGGAAGGGCCGGGGTAGCATAGATTGGCTAATGCGCTGGACTCATGATCCAGAGGTTTGCGGCACCAGCGCCCGAGCCGGATAGAGACCATGGGTTCAAATCCCATCCCCGGCACCTACCCTGAATCCACGACAGGTTATGAGGAATACCTTCATGAGGTTAAGAGACTCGCTCCAACTACCGTTGAGAGTAAGCTCAGGATCATCAGGAGACTTCAGAGAAGGGTGAATCTATGGGATACCGAGTCGTTTGAGAGGTATTTACTGAATGCGAAGATGACCAATGGACATAAAGAATCAGTTGGATATGCATATCAGGATTGGTGTAAGTTCAATGGATTCGATTATTGTCCAAAGAGGTTCAAGAGAGAGGAGAAACTTCCTCATATACCAAAGGAATCCGAGATCGATCAACTGATTTCAGGTTGCGGTGGGAGACTTAGCTGCTTCCTACAACTGCTCAAAGAATCTGCTTGCCGCCCGATAGAAGCTTGGAGACTTACGCCAGAGGATTTCGATCTAAAACAGAAATTATGCTACATTAACAAACCAGCTAAAGGCTCAAACCCTCGCATTTTGAAGATGTCAGATAAACTCACAGCTATGGTAACAAGAATCGTCAATGAAACTCATCCAGACTCTAGACTCTGGAAAGCAGAACTTGTAAATCTCCGACGAAGTTACCAAAGGCGAAGGAAAACCCTCTCTCAGAGACTCAACGATCCTAACCTTAACAGAATATCGCTCAGAACCTTCAGGCATTGGAAGGCTACGATTGAATATAGCAAAACAAAAGATATTCTATACGTTAAACGATTACTCGGTCATAAGAGAATTGAAAATACTCTAGTTTATACCCATCTAATAGACTTTGGTGAAGAAGACTCATTCTCGGTTAAGATAGCTTCTACAATCGAAGAATTTACTACACTATTAGAATCAGGCTTCGAGTACGTCTCGGACTATGAGGAAAAGAAGATCCTGCGAAAGAGGAAATAGCTCACCCTATCTTTTTATATTAAAATTCAAATTATCTTAGTGATTTATTAGTATCATTGCCGTGGAGATCAGACTTATAAAAATCCAATTCTAAAGCCTTCTGTCTGCATTAGGTGCCTCTTTTCTCTAAATTTGAATAGACTAGGTCTATAACTCCTATTTGGGATAAAATAAGACATTAAAACCAGTTTAATGGCTAAAAATTTAAGAAAAAAGGGATTAAAGAACTATTAAACCTATACTAGCTGACATATGATTATCGAAAATTTTTCTTAATAAAAAGAGAAATCATATTTTATGTAATTTAATTAGAATTATTTGGTTTATAATGTTTAAAATATTCGTAAACACTATCATATGTTGGTACTCTATTAATAACTAATCCACATTTTGGACAGATATACTCTCCAGTGGCGTTACTATAGATTGATTGCACCAATTCATCAGTCCTATCCAAACAATCTAAACAAAAAGGCTTTTCATAATTTTGTAAGAAAATACCCATACTTACATCATCCATATTTTTTTCTATTAATTTATTATTAAGTTCTTTATTTTCTGGGATAGATAATATTTTTTCTACTGTTTCATAAAGTAACTTCCTAAACCGACTTTCGTATATAAATTTACGCATATGAAGTGTTGAAACATCTACTTCAGCATAATATTTCTCCCAATCCTCTTTTGTCATACAAAGGCATTGCCATGGGATCTCCCACCCCATTTCAGGAGGCTCGCTCTTAATGATTGAATAAATAACACCCCTACCCTGTTTTTCTCGTCGAACCATCTCTCTCCCAATAAGATACTTTAATCTTCTTGAAAGAGTATCTTTATGAAGGCGAGTTTCCCTTAGAAGTTGTGTCCAAGATTTTGATTCCTCATTTAAAGCAAGAAAAATCGCTTCATATGCCTTTGTGCTTGAATCCCTTGGTCTAGGCATTCTAATTAGTCCTAATAAACTCCTCGTCTAATATGATTTGCGTTTATTATCAGGAAGATAACATGAAGAAACCGATAGTCTTTGCTCGGATGGATCAAGACGATGTTAATCTGATCAAACGAGTATGTGAAATGAGAGGCGAGGATCTTAGCAACTTTGTCAGAAGGGCTATAAAATTGGAATTAGCCCGCCTCTCTTACCTTAGTGAAGACGAGAAGAAGGCGCTCGGATTACGTCCAAGTGTGTCCAGTTTGCGCACGCACGCAGAGGATATTCTTGATGATAATTTAGCTAAATCTAATAAAGAAAATACCCCCAAGGGTGATACCAATGAAGGTGAGTGAAACGACTAAGGGTCGGATACGCGATGTTCCCGTATCTCTCCATTTAAACAGTCTAGAAATAGCTAAATTAAATGAATGGGAAAGAATAGGACAGTCTGCCAAATTCTACTTACCTAAAGAGGGCATTTATTTTGTCTTTGATCTGCTAACACCTTTATTTGATAAATTTGATCTGCCAAAATATTATGTTGTTGATGGCAATAAAAAAATATTAGGAGAACCTAAAATAAATCCTAAAATCGATGGCGATTACGAGAGTATTGAAGCTTGTTTTAAATATGGAGAAAATGATTCATATATTTTATTAAAATTAAATAATAAGAACAAGATAGATTTAGAGAGCCTTGTTCATGAAATAGTACACTATTGTCATTATCGTTCAAAGGTGTTAACCCTCTCATCAAATAAGAACATTGAGGAAGAGGAAACAGAACTTATTACTAACCTAATACTTAGACCATTAAAAAGCATAATTTATTATCTAATGGAGGATTATAAGTATTACTTACTTCTTAAAGAAAAATATAATTATGTGGCAGAATCTAACTATGTGGGTGTAAAGCCATATCATAGAAGACTACTTAATAATGCATTAAAGATCTTTTTAATTTCGCTCTCTAAAAGAGGTGATATGAATAACTAATGCTAAAATTTTACAATATCCATGGGGAAATAATATTTCCGAAAGGTTTAGAGATAAAGCAATGGCACTAGCTTATGAATTTATTTGTTTGCAGTCTTCTAGTGGACTAGACAATTGCTTAGAAACTGCATTAAAAATTCTGTTATGGGTCTATAAAAATGAGTCAAAATGAACTAAATCCACTATATCAGGACTTGATCACTTACTACCGGAACCACATAGATTTCATAGACGATATATATTATGTCATCATATCGTCTTATACACTATTAACTTGGAGAATTGAACACGTACAAGAGCTACCCTACTTAGCTTTCATTGGTGTATCTGGAAGTGGAAAGACTAGAGCACAAGAATGTATGTCTAGCATTTGTTACAATTCCATTAACGCAGCTTCAATTACAAGAGCGGCCATTTACAGGTTATTAGACCAGGGACCTGTTACTCTATTTTGTGATGAGTTTGAAACGCAATTAAGATCAAATCCTGAGCTCTTACAGATCCTTAATTCAGGGTACAGGCGTGGTATGAATGTGATCATTAATGTACCAGATTCTGTTTCAGGATGGACCCCTGAACAATTTAATGTATTTGGACCCAAAGTAGTTTCCAGCATTGTTCTTCCTAATGGTCCCTTTGCCAATCGCTGCATCGTTATACCCATGGTTAGAAATACAAATAATATAAATTATAGAATCGATAATGAAGTCGCTGATTTACTTAAAAATCAGTTAAGTACATATAGGGTAAATAATCAAGAAAATATCCTTGACACATGGGGTCTAATGGAAGAATCAGGAATTAGTCATAGGCGTTTGATGGAGTTATATAATGTTATTCTCTCTCTCACTCCTGAAGAATATAAGGGCCAAATTATTGAGTACATTAAGCATGAACAGAAACAGATCAATAGATCAGATGAATCTCTTCTGTATTCTACAATTTTCAATGCTGTTGATCAGGCGTTAAAGGAAAGCACGAACAACAGGGTCTTGATAAGAAATGTAGTAGAAAAATTAAGATCTGATCCTACTTGGTCTGATGACCTTCCCTCTCATCGTCAGGTAGGCGAATGGATGTCCTCGATGGGTTACATAGACTCTTTTAGAGTACCAGATGGTATTGGACGTATAATAAATTTAAGAATCCATGATAGTAATCGCAGGAGGTATCAGAGAGATGACTTGGCTGATGTATGAACTTATGAACATTATGAAGGTCCCTAGACTAATAGAGATGTAATTGTTATAAACTGGTTAGCTTCAAAATCCCTTATTCATAGTACCTTCATTACATTCATATGTTCATGGATCACAGGAACATTTTTTTTTAAATTATTCTTCAATAAAATAATCTGTATCAATTTTTTTAATCCTATACGAATATTCTTCTGACACACCTACATCATAATCAACCATCAATTGAACCAGTTGCTGCCCATCGATCAGTATGATTTTTGGAGAATCAATATTAACTGCATACTGAATAGCTTCTTTAGAAAATGATGACGTAGTCAAGAAAATGCCTTTTTTAGTCTTTTTCCCTATCAAAGATCCGGCAAAGTTTTGTACAATAGGTCTTCCTACCAAATTTTCCCATCTCTTAGCCTGGACATGAATGACATCGAGACCAAGCTTATCCTCTTTAATTTCACCATCAATGCCCTCATCCCCAGATTGACCCGTTACCTTACCGATTCTTTAGAAAAACCGCCATATCCCATTTTTAAGAGCAAGTCAATGACTATGCGTTCAAAGTTGCTAGGTGATACTTTCTTGACCTGCTCTAGAAGATCATGCATAAGCTCAGATCGAAGGCTCTGATAACCATCCTCCATAAGCTCTCTAGCTGTCTTTACTTGAGCTTCCTTTCCTTCTTGTTCTATTGTAGGCTCTTTTTCTCTTTGGAAAGTCCTAAACTCCTCAAACTCTGGAAATTGTCGCAAGAATTTAACGTTCACTTTATCTGGTTTCTTCTTTAGTACCTCCAATCCTCTATCAGTTATTTTAAGAATTGACCGTCGGGGGGTTTCAAGAAGCCCAGCCTTCTTCATATAAGTCCTTGCCCAACCTACCCGATTATCGATGATTGACTGACGTCCACTTGGTAAAACTTCCTTTCTTTCCTCGTCTGTCAGTTGGAAGAAATCAGACACGTATTCAATAGTGTCACGAGTTGTGTGCTCTTTTTGATCTTGGATAAATCTTAAGATCGGAAGCATTACGGTTTGGAAATCGGGGATGGGCATAAAAAATTATCAGTTGTATCATTATTTAAGATGTGCGTGTTATTGAAAGTTAAGAGATTACTTGTACTACATTTCCTCATTGCTACTCCAAGCGCGTGCTTTAAATTGATATTTATATCCCTATATCTAGTTATAACAAGTTTTATATAGTTATAAAAGCTGTTATAACATAGAAATAGGGTTATAAGATGATTGAACAAAGTTATAAAATCGTTAAAATACCCATTACAGAAATTGAAACGTGGTTAAGGGAAAAATATTCTCTTCCCTCGATGCTTACCGACATTCGATTAGAAGATAAAATTTTAATCATCTCTTTTACTGAAAGCGAAAATGCATTAAAAGAAATTGATACGCCGCAAACTAAGAAAACGAGTTTTAAGAGAAGATCTCCAAAAAAGCGAAATCGTATGAAAACGCGGGGATGGCTTCCCGTAGCTAGAATCACTAACTCTAAAGGTCAACAATGTACTATATACAAACCATTTGTTGATGCATTAGGAAAAACGAATCTGGCCTATGAAGAACAAAAACAATTAGTTGAACAAATACTTAAATCTAATAAAAATAAGCCCTCGGAGGACTCTACTTTATACTATTTAGAAAATACTCTTGAGTACTTAAAAGGGGTAAAATAAATGGACATAAATAACCTGCCTTTTTGGAGGTTCTAAATGTCTTCAAAAGATTTTGATTGGAAAGTAGGTGATAGACGCGAATCAGGAGTCCATTTCTTAAAAATGATAGAAGATTTAAGGAATCAGTTCCCATATAAAGCCCTAAATGCATTTTTAATTGAAGCATTTGCAAACTCCGTTGATGCTGGGTCAACCAGAATAGATATTTTCATTGGAAGTGATATAATAAAAATTTTAGATAATGGAAAAGGTATGAAATATGATGAATTTTTAGATTATCATAATTTGGCTTCCGAGACTAAAACAAGAGGTATTGGTATAGGGTTCGCTGGAGTTGGAGCAAAAATATTCCTAGATAAAGTATATTATATTATTACAGAAACTAAAAGTAAAAATTTTCACGCCGCGACAAATTGGGCCTTTCATGGCGATAAATTAAGATTCATAAGGATACCTGTTCAAAATAGAGTAACTCATGATACAGGTACTTATGTAGAAGCTAAAATAAAAGACTTGAATGAAATAAAAAATTTAACAATTGATAATATTAGGTCAACTTTACAACAACATTATAATGCTATTTTGCAAGGTCATTATGGAGAAAAAAGAATAACAATTAATAACGAATTAATTTTACCATTTAACATTGATCCAAATAATATAGAAGAAGAGAAAGAATTTTCAATAAAAGTAGGAAAAAATAATATTAAAGGATATATTATTAAAACTAAATCTGAAATTAATGAATTATTTAGAGGTTTTCAAATAGTAGTATATGGTAAAACTATATGTACTAACTCGTTTAATCAGTATCCAACTTATAGTGCGTTATTCACGGGAATGTTTTTTGCAGATTATCTCATTGATATAGTAACAACACCCAAATCTGATTTTAACAGACAATCCCCAATATGGAAAAAATTTAATAGTCGAGTTGGAAAGGACATCGGAGACTGGCTCGATCAAATAGGAGCTAAAATTAAACTTCCTGAACAATCGGATAATTTAAAATCACTATCCCAACAGATTGAGAAAACAGTAAATGAATTATTAAAATTACCTGAATTCGCGGATATTGCTGAGAAATTCTTTCAAAATATTATAAGGAAAAACGTAGTAATTAAAACCGATTCTGGAGAAATTAGAGGAATAGAACAAGAAGGGGGTCAAATAAATAAAGGCTCTCTTGGCGGTGCAAATAATGGAGAGGGTTTAACATCATTAGGACCGGATGATAATCCAAGTAATATTGAAGACATAAAAGGTGAGATACCTCTCGAAAGAGTCCAAAGGCGAGTAAGAAGTGGTATAAAAATTAGTTATGATATAAGGCCGGATCAGTTAAAAGAAGCATGGATCGATTGGAGTAAACAAACAGTTACAATAAATCAAGGCCATCCTTCTTGGAAAGTTGCTGAAAAATTAAACGCCGATACAAAGTCTGGAAATGTTACTTTCTATCATATCCTTCGTAGCATTTTTAGGTTATTAGCTGAAGAGGCAGGTATAGACTCCATTGATGAACGCGACAAATTAGTAACTGATCTCTTTAAAAGTTTATATGAGCGCTTACCTAAGGGTCGATAATGAAAACTCCTGTGGAAATTCAAAATATTCGAGACCCTGATGGAATAGAGCGCGTTAGATTAACAGTTGCTTTTCGTGATGCCATACAAAATACTTCCTTAAACAAGCAGATGATTTATTTTCAACAAAAATATGCAGATACTATTAATAAATGTAAAGGATATCTTGGACATATTAGAGAATCTAAAAAAAATGCTGGTGATTCCACTCTTAAATGGTATTTAGCTGATGCGATGGTCAATTTTTCATCCGAAATGGAAGAAAATGATTTTGTTATCATCAATTTTAGTAAATCCTTAGCGCGGGACTTAGGACTATCAAAGAGACTCATTGAGAGCATGATTAAATTTAGACAGAATTATCCTAAAATTGACATGATAAATCAAAAAATAAACTGGGATAGATATAGAGAAATTTTAGATATATCAGATCAGTCAATTAGGAAATTATTAATTGAGAAAATATTGAATGGAGATATAAAAACAAGAAATGAAATTAAACAATTTAAACTACAATATTTGAAGAGTTTTCACACAAGAGTTAAACCGCATTATTTAATATAGAATTTTCTCGCACGTGAAGCTGCTTGTGTACTCTGCTCCTGCAAACTCTAAACTTAGTGACGCTATGTCCTAAAAGGCCAATATACTAATGTCTTCTAATTCCTTCTAGAGGCCTCGGGTTACACTTTCGACCATAGGGCACCTAATGCTGTTATTAATACATAAAATAAATATAACTATTAGTGCTTTTAGATACTAGTGAAACTATTTTATAAAGGGTGGGCTTATGGGTTCCTCTTCGCTAGACGCAGATAAATTTGTGATCATGAGTGACGCACATCTTCTCCAAAGTTACATGGGCTCTTACGATGCTATTTCTGATTTTAAAACAGTTCTGAAACAAGCTTGCAAGTTATCACCTGATGTAGTTATCTTGGCTGGAGATATGTTCGATAAAAAGAAGACAGAGGTCTCTGATGTACGTCATCCAGAAGGAGAAGAGGCGATGATAAAAATAAGGGAAATATTCGAAAATATTAAAATCCCAGTTTATGCAATACAAGGAAATCATGAGGATGAAAGAATTTTACAGGGACTACAGCAAACAGTCACAAATTTTCATTATAGTGGGGATAAATGGGAAGCATTAGAGAACACACTGATATATTTAATGAATACTAGATATGAGACTGGATTCTATGATGATAAATTATTGGAGATAGATATTCAGAATATTATAGATTATATAAAGAAAAAGAATAGGACCAAAAAAAACAGCATTTTAATCTGTCATGAATTTATAACGAATGAAGAAGGAACTTTTCCAGAAGATCTACTGATAAAACTTTTAAAAAAATTTAATTGGGTCATAAATGGCCACATGCATTTCTACGAAAAAGGCTACATTCACCAAAAGAATTTAATTTGCTTGCCTTCTTTACTGCCGTCACGACTTCGTTTCGGAAAATACTGGACAGAATATCATTCTTGGAATGCTAAATCCGATTATTATGAGTGTAAAGAGAGGGCTTCTCCATTTGGCTTCGTCGAATTAAAGATCGGGAATGAACCTATATTCCATAGATTTATTCCCTCCGTACAAATCATAAATTTAGAAATAGATGTAACAGACCTTGACCTTCAAAAAGTTAGAACTAGATTAAAGCAGTTTCTCGATGATACTAATAAAAGATCTGATCGAGACAAGCTAATTGTTCTCCCATCAATAGCTGGTAACTGTTCATTCTCAGCTAGTTTACTTGATGATATTTGCAGGTCCTATGAAAATCTCAACATTCAAAAACTGATCGACAACACTGGAAAAATTAGTCCATTTGCACCAAAAATTACCATAAAAAAACCATTAATAACTGTTGATCAATTAAAAGAAGAAATATTGAGAAATTATCCAGAGCTAATAAAACGTCTTAGAAAATATGGGGTTTCAATCTCAGTACAGGATGTTCGTGCAATATGCAAAGCTTTAAATGACAATCCATATATTTTTCAAAAATATTCTGGACCAGTTCATCAGCATATTATAAATTTATTTGAAACACTGACTAAAGAATTAGTAGATAGAAAGATTATAAAAGAGCTCCCGACTGATTTTATACCTTTTTTGGAGGAGCATTGTAGGAAGGTGAAATGGTGAAACTTATTTTAGCTAATTTTGATAACGTCTTTGGATTAAAGGGTAATATCAATTTCACACCAAAAGCCCCGGTCATTTTATATGCTCCAAATATATCAGGAAAAACAAATGCAATAACGGCAATTAGAATGTGCTTTATTGGTCACAAAATTTACAAGGATTTATATAAAGAAGAGTCGATACTTAAACCTCTTAAAGAAGGATCTACGACATGCTATTTCAGTCAGTGGAATAATCTTTTTCGAATTACATACAAATTCAAAAGAACTGGAGAAAAGGTGAGTCGAAGCTGTAAATTGTTATCTGCTCCGTTAATGAAAATAGAAGGTTCGACTGATGAAATTCATAAATTATTAGAAGCTCAGGTCTGGAAAGAGGAAGCTTCAAATCCAAAGGAAATTAAGAAGAGACTTGAGGAAATAGAAATATATCCAGAAATAATGGATATTCTTTTGGCTTCATCAAATATAGATGGATATTTAAGGGCAATAGAAGGAGAAGTATGCGAAATTCCTGAAGCTCTTTCTAAACAATTAACAGATTTTAAAAATGAAGCGGATCTTAATTTAAAGAGAATAGAGAAATTCAAGGGAGAAATTGAACTTCTAGAAGAAAAACAAAAAGAGTATATAAATAATCAAAAGAAATTTCTAAAAAATATTAGTGTAAGGCAAGTTAAAATACAAAACTTGTTCACGGGAAACGTTTCTGATAAACTTGAAAAATATACTAAACAAATAAATCAAAGACTTGCTCGTGGCATACCCGAAGATACTCAAAAAGCAATCTCCGCTAGTAAATCTTTAGAGCCAAATCGTGGTAAATTAGAAAGTATTGAATCAATTAAAGAATCGATTGAAAAAATAAAAGAATTAAAACCAATGCTTAAAAGGTTAATAAAAATTAGAAACTCAAAAGATCAATGGGTTCAAGTTTCTGATGTTTTAAATTTTATACCTCAAGATGTTTGGAGTTTAGACTCTTATTCGACTCCCAAAGTTAAAAAATCTCTTCTATCAACTTTTAAAAATTCGAGAGATATAGAAATTCTTTTAAAAAGTATTAAACAAAGTTGTATAAAGATTAGAAAAGCAAAGAGAATAACATTAAAATATGATGTTGACAGCTTCAGTTATTTAAAAAGAACTGTTGAAGAGTTGAATACTGTTTTATCACGACTAAAAAATCCCCAAGAACTTCCAGAAAAAACAGTACCAGCCTTGGTTTGTATTTTTCCAAAACAACAGTTACCTACCGTTAGTATACCAATAAATAAATATGAATCAAACTTAGCAAAAGTTGCTAATACAACTACCATATATATTCCTGAAAAAATATTATCATCTGAAAAAAGAAAAATTGAACTCAGAATTAAAGAAATAGAGTCTAGTGTTAATGATCTAAATAAATCGCTATCGTTATTTAAAGAAGTTGATGCTGAATTAAAAGAGATGGTTAAACTTATTAATAAATTAACTAAAGAAAAAGAAAAAGAATTAAAAGATTCTATTGAAAAAATTGAGGAAAAATCTTCCAAAATTCTAAATGAATGGATTGGTATTTCAACTATTTTGTATAATAATTTTAATTTAGGAAAAATGTATCTTAAATTCAAAGAAGATACTTATGAAAAAGATATTTCCGAGTTAAAAAATAATCTAAATCAATCCCAGGATAAATTCGAGGGAGAAATAAAGAAAATTCTTTCGGCATTTCCAAGACTTAGATTAAAACTATTAAAGAAAATGAAAACAACAGAATTTGATACCATTGCGAAGGATCTAAATAATCGTGTTGAAAAACTAAAGAAGGAGACTGAAAAATTAACTAAAATCCAAAATTGGTTGCAAAAAGAAGCAGAAGTTATCAAGGAATCGGATTATGATTTAAAATGCACTCGGATTCTATTAAAAAAGGTAATCCCATTTTCACAGATTTATTACAGCTTGGCTTCGAAGCTAATCAATCTAGAAGAAATTGTCGATAGTTTAGGCAATGGAATGGAACGCCATGTTGAAACAGCTTATGCTTCGATATTTGTTGAACCTACATTCAAATTTACACATATCGGAAATGGGAAATTTATTCCGAAACTAGATGACCAGCCAATCAGTTTTATGGGACCATCAGGCTCTCAAAGTGCTGCAGTGAGTTTTGGTGTTTTATATACTCTAGCTGATCAATATAAGCTCCCATTGGTGATGGACGAAGCTGCAGACAGGTTTGATCCCATTCGACTTACCAACTTCTTAGAGCTTGTTAGAAGAATAACACTGGGAGCAACGGAAGAAGAAGCAAAACAAGTATGCCTAGCAATGTATGAAAGTAAAAATGTAAGTGCAGAAGTTCTTGCTAATTTTAACACTTACGAATGTGTAAGGATCTCAAATACGGAAAAAAGGATTCGACCCTATACAATAAAAAATTAATAAAATTTTCCTATATCAATAATCCGTCGGCAGTTTTTATGGTCACCTTGGTTCGCATGCTATTTTAGCACCCTAAGGAGTATTTACTTCATTAAAATTAGCTAGATTTATATTAACAATATACTCTTCAGGGTGTGAGTAAATAGTAATTCGAGCATCATTTTTTAAAAAAAATACTCTTGTATAAATATACCTCGTATGCGCGGGGATCGAGTAATTTATGTTTTGAACCAACAGGAAAGGAATCTGCTGAACGCGCACAGCCTAGTCATAAAGAATTAAATAGATGCACGTGAAACTACCCAAAGCGTGTGGAGGCTATAACTTGGAAAGGAAATTAAAGAAAGGAAATATGTATGAGGATACTGAGCTCTGGGATCCATTTGTTGGCTGCAGGTTCGACTGTACTTACTGTGTACCATCCTTTAAAAGGCAGTTAAAACGAGCTGGCGGAAAAATTAGATGTCCTGATTGCGGAGAATACAAGCCTCACATACATCCCGAGAGATTATGTAAATTACCAAGTTCTTCGATCATCTTTGTTTGCGGTGCAGCAAATATCAGCTTCTGTGAACGAGATTACACAAAAAGGATAATAGATTCTATTAAGCGTCATAAACCTAGAAAGGAGAAAACCTATTATTTCCAAAGTAAGAACCCTGCATACTTCAACCAGTTCCTTGATGAATTTCCAGACAAGGTAATCCTATTAACAACACTAGAAACGAACAGAGACGAGGGTTATCCTACGATCTCAAAGGCTCCCCTTCCAAGTAGAAGATTCAAAGAGTTCTATGAGCTGGACTATCCGAGAAAGGTAGTTACGATAGAACCTGTCATGGACTTTGATTTAGAGCAATTCTCAGACTGGATCATACAGCTTCATGAGCAGGGCAATTTAAAGTATGTCTGGTTTGGTTTTAACTCAAAGCCAAAAGCAGTACAATTACCTGAGCCTTCTCAGGAAAAAGCTCAGGAGTTTATCGATATACTTGAAGGCAATGGAATTATTATCAAGGGAAAAACGATTAAAACCTTAAAATTAATGGAACGTTAAAAATCACAAGCGTGTGGCATTTAGTAATGCGAAAGTGTTTTAGCTTTATTCAAATATCATTATCAAGATGCTATGATAGAGATATTGGTATTATTGGGAGTCGCCTTAGTCGCCTTTGGTGGATATTTCGTGTTTGCTCATCCATACACTAGAGCAAGATCATATGCGAGATCGACCTTTCTTAGCGGAGGAGGTAATCCTGGAGTGGTTCTCATAGCACTAGGAATAATCGCAATTGTTCTTGGGTATTACTTACCATCGTAACGAGAAGTTTGGGTTTGGGGCCATAATCTTATCTCCTAAACCTACAGAAAAAAAATTAGTAGATGGACATTATCAAGAGGAATAATAGGATGTTAGTAACTATATAGATAATCAAAAATTTTGTTTTACTTTTTAGGAAGGAGAGGTCAGGATAAATTTCCCTATATTTTGGTATCACAACAAAGTAAGTGACTATTGGGCTAAAGAGGAAAAATCCTATCGCTCCCAATACATTTGGAAAATTATATGGATGAATCGACCATACAGCCAATATTATCCCTGCAGAGTAACTCCACAAATTTGCCCAAGTCACACCCATTATGAACATCCATGAAATCACCTTGGCCACAGCTTGAACTAGACTTCTAGAGGAAAGCTTTCCAATGAGCCATAACACTATCGTGATAACTATGGGAGGAACAATACTCATAGCAGCTCTCAGGGAAAGAGGCCTATCAACACTTGGAGAAAATGAGTAGAAATATTGTGGGTATTGACTTAATATAGCTGAGACAATACCAAGCATCACTATCAGCCATTCAAAGGCTTCATCAATGTCAGGTTTTGCCATAGTAAATCAAACCACTGTAACGTAATTGTACTATCTCTATATTAATTATTAAAGACAGACTCTGTTTGGGTTTGGGGCCACAATCTTATCCTCAGTTCCATCTAATTATTTTTTAAGCCTTTTAAAATACTATTATTGGAATATTAGTTTGCTATTAGGGTTCGATCTAACTTCAGATGCGAGACTGACTACGTCAGAGCCTCAGTTGTATGTTAACTTGTCTCAATTCTCTCTACACAGGATTTAAGCTTGAAATTAACCACATCCGAAAGTTGGCAGTGGTCAGCTAATTAAAAACATGAAATGGTGCCCATAGTCAGCTTAATTTACTACACGCATAGGTGGCTGTAGTTAGAGTTCTTGAATAACAAGGATGGAAAATGGCTATACAAGGGTCCTTGGTGATGGTGTGTGTTTTGAATTCCATTTACATGGGGTTTTCTCTGAGATGTCCTGCCATTTGCCTGTATATGCTTCTCAAATTGATGGATCTATAAGTTTTTGAAAAGAATTATTAACAGATCAATTAGTTAAGCTATATACTATTATCTATTCTATTATATACATAACAGGGAACATCCCTATTCAGTGAAAGAATCCCTAGAATGGCTTATTTTCTTACTCCATTTGGACCGTCCAATTACTCGATAATCTTATCCTCACTTCCCGCTAATTCTAATCTGTGAATTATAATGGTTGACCTAGCTGAGATTCAGGCCGCCTACTACATGGTGGCCGCAACAGGAGTCCTCTTAGCAACGGTGTTCTACATACTGAACCTGAGGATAAGCCAGAGGAATCAAGAACTAAGTCTAAAAACACAAGAACTCGCACTCAAGGCGCAGCAGCAGGCATCTGAGACTAGGCAGGCTCAACTCTTCATACAGCTGTACACAACCTTCACGAGTTACGATTTCAAGTCGAATTGGAACGACGTAATGCAGAAATGGGAATGGAAAGACATAGATGATTATAACTCTAAGTACGGGTTTCATAACCCTGAAGAATTCTCGAAGCTGGATTTTATAGGGACTTATTTCGAGGGCATCGGCGTAATGGTCAAGCGCGGACTCATTGACGTGACTCTTGTGGATGACCTCATGTCGGGCCACATAGTCTCGGGTTGGGAGAGGTTTGAACCCATTATCATGGACTGGCGGGAGAATTTGAATTGGCCTCAGATGCTTGAGTGGTGGGAGTATCTTTACCATGAGGTGAAGGGTATCATGGAGAAGCAACACCCAGAGCTAGTTAGTAAGAAGGTTGCCACTTACTCCGAGAATAGGATGGAATCTGATTAAGACGTGTGGGGAGACCATAGCCTTATCCCCAAAACCCAAACCCCACACTTTACGACGAACTCTCTCGCGCCCGCATTTTATCATATGTATCAATAAAGGAATCATAATCTGAATATCCTGATTCTGAAAAAAACTCCGACTTCACTGCAATTACCGCTGTTACTCCTGCCCTTCGTCCTGCTATCATATCCATAGGCATATCACCCACGTAAACGGCCTCATCAGGTCTACAACCACATCTCTCACATGCCAAGAGAATCATATCTGGAGCAGGTTTAGAGTTCACAACATCATCTGTACCAATAATTATCTCGAAAACCCCTTTCAGGTTCACGGATTCCATCAGGTCTTCTGCTGAGATATTAGGAGCATTGGTAGCAAGTGCGAGTTTGATGCCAGCATCCTTCATGCTTCTTAGTGCTTTTTTGATGCCTGATAATAGAATAGGTTTATATGTTGAAGCCAAGATGTTATCAGCTTCTGTGTAGATTTGTTCTGCGATTTTCTTGGCCTCTATCCAGCTTTCTCCATTGATAGCTATTACAGTGGCAGCAACAATCAGGTCCTCTCTTCTGGGTGCACTAGTTAATGCAAACCCTAATCGTACTCTACCTGTTTTAAGGTCTATACCTGATGCCTTTGCCCAGAGTTCAGTTGCATTGTCTCCTATTGTTTTTTTCATGATTTCTGCCCTGACTTTTGCCATCATTTCAACTCGATCTTTTATGTCTATTATGGTTCCATCCATATCGAAGATGGCTAAGTTACATTCGATGGTGTTTCCATTAATGGATAGGGTTGGCATAATATTGCCACCTGTTTAATGTATAGTAATTTGGAATTAAGTTTTTGGGTTTGGGGCCATAATCTTATCCTCAACTTCAGCTGATTGTTTTCCTTATCGATTTTTTCAAAATTACATATTAGCAGATATCCTATTTTATTAAAGATTCATATGTGTAAAATTTCAAGGATCGACGGTTCTAAGGGACATCTATTAATAATAGTTGAATCAACTTGATCATTGGTTCTGCCACTCGATCAAATACTCTGAAGTGGGACCCAGGCTCCGAGGTGGGGAGCCATACAAATACCAAGAAGAATAGGAGATGAGAGACATTGATAGTGATAACATACCTAGATTGGTTCGGAACACCAGAAGAATTTGAAAAGCACAAAGAAGCGTGGAAAAAAGCCTGCAAAGAGACAGCTGGGGTCAAGTCCACTAAGCTGTACACTTCTCATCAGGCGAGATATCACTACGCCTGGATAACAGAGGCTGATACTTACGATGCAGTTATGAAGGCAAATTCAAAAATGCCTCCGAGAGACAGAAAAGCAATGACCCACGCAGTCACAGAGATCTTCACTGAAATGTAAAGCACAGAACTCGATGAAATTACCCCTTTTTTCTTGAAACCACTCAGATGCTGATTCAAGTACGAATTAGAGTTGAGATAGTTGGATAATGGTGGAAATGACGACATTATTGATGTTCCACGTGGAACAATATAAAAAAAGAGATTAGGAGAGGACCTTGAGGTTTGCTTTGTCGTAGATCTTTTTGGGTTCAAGTCCCTTTCTTAGTCTAGAGACTCATGAGGTAAACAATTGTACAAGGTGAATCACCTCAGCCACCAGATGGCATAGCAGATAAGTGACCTACACTTTTACCATTGGTAAGTCAGATCTAAACCCAAGGTTTCTTGTAACTAGTAAAATTATATCCTCTTCCTAAGGAAGAATATTACACCTGCTACGATGATTGCTAACACAGCTGCAATAGATACAATTCCAACGGTGGTTTCAAGGAAGGGTTTCTCCCAAGTGATTGATTGAGGGCCAGCTGCGTCGATGAACTTTGTCAACTTGTACTGCATATCCTCAACACCAGTCACCTCGAAGGTCAACTTACCATTATCATCCAACTTGGTGCTATACTTCCAAACCTTATCAAATGAAGACCAAATCATAGGAATGCCATTAACCCAAATCTTATTCATACCCCCATCTGCGGTGGGCTCACCAGTGAATTCCTTGCTATCGTACTCATAGATAGCCTTGAACCAGACACTCTCCATGTTCCCGGTTCTAGTCACTTGGTTGGAGACTCCTCCCTGAGTGATCTTCACTCTATCCCAGACACAGTCAACCTGATTGGATGTAAACTCAGTCAAGCCATACTTGCTGTCCTCAATGGACTCCACCTGATAATATGACTTACCTACTGGTGTCGGTGTTGATGTCTGGCTGCTGATGATTTTCAAGTTTACTTTACCCTGGAATGGGCTGCCATCATACGCATAGAATGCAGTCCACCTCACATCAGCCTTAGAACCCACATCAATCCTATCATCACTGACACTGAGAGTTACATTGACCCTATCCCAGATGATTGAAGGAGAGGGCGCAGTTTGTGTAAAGTCGTAAACACTCGAACAGTTTACAGCGGTAACCCTCCAAGTCTTCTTTTCAACAACTGAAGAAGCTTCGTTGAAAATAACCCAGCCACCAGAATTAGTCTTATATCCTTTACCATTGATGTAAATCAACCCTTCAGAAACATCGGATTCATTATCCCACTTGGCATGAAGTCTAATGCTCTGAGTGCATCCCACATCGCACCTATTACTACCTGTAACAAATTCATCAATTAATATTTCAGGATGTCTAACTTCTATACTCTTCTTTGTATATACCTTAATATTGTCTATATACATGTAAAAGGTACCTGAACTATAAAATTCTAATTCTAAATTAATTTGTGGGATATAATTAGTTTTTGTAACAAGTAATTTATCATTTTGATAGAAATTGACTTCGTTACCCGTTCTTTCAATTCTATACGCATTCCAATTAAGATCAGAATCACAAGGCAACCAATCAATAAAAGACCAATAACCATTGAGCTTAGTACCAATACAGATTGTATCAGGATTCGAGTTATAGTCATAAAAAATTATGTTATTTGCATCATATTGATCTCTGAATCCTGCTCCTTCAGCTCTATTATACTGGTCACCAGAAGATAATTTCATATCAAACTCTAGAATTACGTCGTTCCCAAATGAGCGCTGGCTTCTCATTTTTGAACCTGGCCCAATGGTAAGGTATCCATTATTTTCATTTACTATTCCAGAAACTGACCAATTCATTTGGTCTATTACTTTATCATCAAAATTATCTGAAAAAAGAACTTCCTCCACGATGATTTCTGAAGAACTACCTGAATAATATTCTTGACCTTTAACAACATACAGGGATAAATTCGATAACGTAATTAAAATTATTATAATTGGAGTTATCGATCGCTTCATACGGTTAAAGTCTACATTTATCTCTTTAAGAATGTTTCAGTTAGGAATCATATATTTTTGTATAAATCATGTACTAGCAATTTGATTCATTGTAGAAAATCTAGTTCTTAGAGAAGATAGTCAGTATAGTGTTTAAAGTCCCCTTTCTTAAAATATACTATAAACACCTACATTCTAGGAAATTATATGGCTTTATTTTGGAAACAAGATCTTATATACGCCTTATTCACTTAATAGTACTGGAGAACTGATTAAAATTGGAAAATAATGCCTCCATGGGTTCAAATCCCATCCCCGGCACTTAATAACAATACTAGAGGGGACAAAAATTCAATGTATCAAAATTTTATCTTCAAGATCCATAACTGGTTCTCAATCGCCTACGTAGATCTAAACACATTTGGCAGACCGAGTAGTACCCCTTGTGATCAGGTTCCACTCCTCTTGTCGCCGCCAATGAGGCTAAACCCTTCACGCCATCCTCGATGATGACCCTCATCTCGGGCACATCGAACGGATCATAGCCCTCTATCAGCCGCAGTATATCGCTCTCCGAGGCATCCCCGAGGTAGAACTCGTCACAGACGGCGACCCTGCCATCGGGCTCGACCGAGATGCAACTCACATGGTCGAGGGGTTCCGTGTAGGGCATGTCGCCGCATCTACCTGGAGGCAACCTCTCCCTAGGCGGCAGAAACTCCTTCAAGTTCACTAGGGCCAACCCCGAGGGCTCCACCGCGTTTCCTTCTGACACCCTGATGGAAAGCCCTGAAAGCTCATCGAGGATGGATCTTGTCTCCTGGTTGTACTCGTTGTCGTCGTCCTCCGAGACGAGCCAGCAGGGGTTCAAGGAGAGATCCTCGATCCCAGCCTCCAGACATGATCCGATCGCGGCTCTGACCTTGCCGATGGGGATGTGCTCCTGATGGAAGACATCGACCGAGAAGTGGATCTGGTTTACCCCGCAGTCCTTCAGACCGTTGGCGATCTCCTTTACAACTCGGGTGTCGTCCGACCAATAACCATTAGTGATTAACTCCCTTCTGGATACTTCCTGACGGGTCGCCTCTCGATGGATCGAGTAGACAACCTCTGGGAAGAGCATGGGTTCTCCTCCGAAGGTCATAACCGACTCGACGTTAAAAACACGGCCCACATTTTTCACGATGTCCACTGCGAGAGAAGCGTCGATGTGCAGAGGGTATCCTTCCTTTTGTTTGGGGGCGTAGCAGTGTATGCATCTCCCGTTACACAGATATGTGACGAAGAACTCGACTCTACTAGGCTCCAGATACCTATTCCTCATTTTTCCTAGATGCCTGATGAGGCGTCTTTGAATATTAGATTATTGCATAAATGAAAACAGCGGTAAGCGCGCGACTAAACGGCCATCGAGGCCACACTTACCTTAAAATCAACACAATAACCTACCCACAGAATAACCCAGATTAACAAAAAATAGTAAATTTAAACCGGCACAGTCACCTAATCCCCGGCACCTCCCTTACACCCATAGTATCTTTTGAAAGGTATTTACGAGAGGAACAGGAGACTAACACCAACACGCACAATCTTATGCTACGCCAATGGCAAGGAACTTGGGCTCAATCACAGCGGCGATAGTAGAATACCGCTTGGCTCGACGCTCCTTTGGCCGAGGAGGGTCTGCCCGGGGAAAAGGCCCAAGGCTCTGCTTATTTTCGATCCTGACAATCCAGCCTTTTTCGGTGACCTCGACCTTCGAGTGCCCGCAGGCTATCAATTGGTACCACGCCGAGAACAGTCTACACCACAGTACTAGGAGGATATTTGCGTGTTTAGAATGCGTTCATTTCAAGAGATTCTAAATAATGCAAGCCTACTGGTGTTGCCTCGCGACCCTGGCTTGAGGGATACCTACACGATGGTGCTCAACAAGAAATAGGCAGGCAAGGAATCCCCTATTTCTCTACCCGTCTTCTTCAAGAAAAAGCGCTTTTAAGAAAAAGGTTTGGAGGCTTCGGCTAGTCCTTCGCTAGGCTTATCGCGATGTTGCTGATGTTCCTCTTGGAGCCGTCCTCGTTCTCAACCTCTTCGGTTCCGATGGAGATGTCCTTGACGGATACCCCTGTGAGGAACTGGTTCCTGACGACCTCGGCGACGTCCACCGCCGTGCTTATCGCCCGTCCCCTCGCCATGAGGGTTACCTCTGAGGCGTCTCCCTTCATAGCGGTCATGACGGCTAGGCAGTAGGCCATCACCGGCTTCTTACCGACGTATATCACGTTTCCTGACTCCATCCATGTCACCTGTTTTGTTTTTATACCGTTTTCTGGGTGCTCTTACATATGCGTCTTCGTGCCTTTAACTCTTTTTTCCCGAGCCCCGCCCAAGAAGAGTAGCTATTTTTTTTATCTTCTTTTAACGCTTCAAACGCGAATTTAGGCTAAATAAAAATCTTCTGTCCCGGATGCTCTTTTGAAAAGCTCTAATCGACCTTCTTTTCGTGTTTGCGGCTCAGTTTTCCTTTTTTATTGCTTGGTTCTTTCATCGATGATTGGCTTGAGTGCTTTGACGCTCCCACGAATGGCTTCAATCGCCTCATCCACATCTTCTACGTTGGTTGCCGCTGAGACGTTCGGGTGACCCCACAGGTACAGTCCACGGTTCATGAGGTCGAGGGAGAAGCAGCGGCTCAGTATTCTGTCCTCCTTCGCAGCGGTCCTGTAGTCTACGATCTCCTCCTCTGTCCAGTTGATGTGGAAGAAGGAGCCGACGCCGCCGGCGTGGAATCCCAGCCTCTCCTCCTCCAGGATTGAGGCTAAGCCCTCACGCATCCTCCCGCCGACTTCGTCCAGCCTCTCATAGACGCTAGGGGTAAGTTCCTTCATCGCGGCGAGGCCCGCCGCCATTGTGACAGGGTGGGCGTTGAAGGTGCCCGAGAAGCCGAGGCGGGCTGATTTAAGCTCCGGGAAGGTTGACTCCGGGATCGCGAGTGGTTTCATGATCTCATCGGTTGAAGCGTAGGCGCCGACCGGGAAGCCTCCGCCAATAATTTTGCCCATGGTTGTGATATCCGGTTTGACCCCGTAGAGCCTCTGGGCTCCACCCGGGCTCAGCCTGAAGGAGATCACCTCGTCGAAGATGAGGAGGATGCCGTACCTTGAGGTCGCCTCCCTGATGGCTTCCAGGAAGCCCGGCTTGGGCGGCGTATCTCTCTGGACGGGCTCAAGGATGACCGCCGCGAGATCCTCCCCACGCTTCTTTAAGAGGGCCTCGCACGCCTCGGCGTCGTTGAAGGGCAGGATCAGGACGTTGTCGAGGACCCCCTGCGGGATGCCCTCATGCTGCCTTAGGGTGTACGGTGCCTTCGCCGGTCCGGCCTTCTCGACGGGGGGCGCGACGCTTACGTCCATGGAGTCCCATGAGCCGTGGTAGGCCCCCTCGCACTTCGCCACCAGGCCCTTGCCCGCGTAGCTCCTCGCGAGCCTCAAGGCCTGGAGGTTCGCCTCGGTGCCCGAGGGGGTGAATCGGAGCTTGTCGGCGCCGAGTCTCCGAGTCAACTCCTCGGCGAGCTTGACCTCCATCTCGGTCGGGGCGCCGAGGACGGTCCCTTTCTCGAGCTGATCCCTGATTGCCTTGACCACTTTAGGGTGGTTGTGGCCGTGGATGAGTGTGGTGTTGTTGTAGTTGAAGTCTATCCTCTCGTTCCCGTCCGCGTCCCAGAGCCTGGAGCCGAGGCCCCTCGCCATGTACACGGGGAAGGGCGGGTATGTGAGGACGTTCCTGGTGGAGCCGCTGGGAAGGTGCATGCAAGCCTTCTCGTAGAGCCTCTTAGAGGCAGGATTCTGGGCGACGAACTTCTCGAGAATATCCATTTAGGTTCAATTAAATGGCGATGCTAGGTGCTATAATCTTTTGTAGTCTGGGAACGGTGAAGGCCTTCGTCCCAATTTAGGCGGTTTATGGCGGCTGGTCAGCTGAGCAGCCCGTATCCTGCGAGTTCCTCCCTCAGGCTCTCCGATCCCCTGAACAGGATGCCCTTTAACCCGACTCTTCCGGCGGCTTTCAGGCAGTTCTCGTCGTCGTCGACGTAGAGGCACGCCGACGCCGGCAGCCCCAGTTTCCCGAAGGTGTATTCGAATATTGCGCCGTCCGGCCCTGCGGCGTTCCTGTCCGGCTTCCTGAGGCCGACTTCTGAGGAGAAGACCGCCACGTCGAGGCAGCGGGGTAACCCGCGTCTCCTGATGTAGGCGGCCCTGGAGGGCTCGATGTTCGACAGGGCCGCGAGCCTGAAGCCCCTAGCCCTGAGCTCCCCCGTGATCTTCTCCACATCTTCGTCGTAGGTTGAGCCCAAGAAGGTCTTGCCCCAGATCTCCTCGTATCCCTTTGGGGGCTCCATGCCTTGGGAGCGGAAGAGATCGGCCATCCACTCCTTCTCACTCAGCGTGCCGGTTTGGACGAGGGGGAGCTGCTTTTCGAGCTCCCTCTTCACCGTTTCGAATGGGATGCCGTGCTCTCGTTCGATGAACCTGTAGGTGGCAGAGTTGCTCCAGGGGACGAGGACGCCGCCGAGGTCGAGGATGACGGCCCTGATCAACGGTCTCCTCCTCCGCGGTGGTTGAGGTGCGGGGACGGGGCGGCGGCTATCTTTTCCTCAGCTCCTCGAGGGAGACTGAGGGCTCGGCGTTGTATTTGAAGCCGCCATCAGGCAGCCATGTCTTCGTCCTGGCGAGGTCTTTACTCAGGTAGTATCCTGACGGCTTTTCCGGGCTGAACATGTGGTAGGCGAAGGCGGCTTCGTCGTCCGATACGGGGGGCAGGACGAGCTCGTACTCCTTCGACCCGATGCCCAGGCGGGCGCACGTGTTCGCCGTTATCCACTGGCTCATGCCGACGATGCCGGTGAACTTCTCGTCTCCGACGCCCATCACATGCTTCTCCTCCGCCATGGAGCCCTGGATGCCCGGGGTGTTCACTGACATGTCGAGGGCGGCGACGTCTATGGCTACCATGTCGCGGGAGGCGAATACGCCGAGGTTAGGGATCACGGGCCTGTCTGAGCCGGGGACGCAGTCGCAGGCAGGGGTTATGTCGAGGGCGTAGGTGAGGAAGCCGACCTTCTCCTTGCCCTTGTGGCGGACGTAGGCCGTGGCGGCGTCACCCATCGCGATGAGGAACCAGTTGCGCCAAGCGTCGTACTTCTCCCTGCCCCATATGTCGCAGTTGAAGAATGGGCGCTGGTGGCCGAAGCATCCTATGCAGGCTTCGCGGTCCCACTCCATATGGTCCTTCTTTACCTTTATCGCGCCCGCCGGGCAGAGGTTGTCGCAGACCTTGGCGTTGGGGCACTCCTCGCCGACGCAGTTCTCGCCGTTGAAGCTCCAGTACTTCCAGCCGACCTCGGGGTGGGTGCAGAGGTGGACGTTCATCTTTCCCCTCTTGGAGCTGCAGCCGATGGCGACGTTCTTTATGCTGCCGCCGTAGACGCCGCTGCCGTGCCCCTTGAAGTGGCTGACGACGATCATCGCGTCGGTGTCCGCGATCCCCTTTGCGAGGTATGCCTCCTTGAGGAGTAGGCCGTCAGGGATGTCGACCCTGACGTCGTCAGTGCCGTAGTTGCCGTCGCTGATGATTATCGGGCAGCCCATGGTCTGCTGGGTGAAGCCGTTGTTGGCGGCTGTCTCGAGGTGGAACTGGGCTATGCTCCGTGCGCCGTAGAAGTAGTAGGGGAGGGTCGTGGTGTCTGTGACGAAGGGGATGCCGCCATACTCCTTCACCTTGTCCACGATGACTCTGACGAGTATGGGGCGGAGGTAGGCCGAGTTGTACCACTCCCCCATATGACACTTGATGGCGACCAGGTCGCCGGGCTCGAAGCACCTGTTCAGCTCAGCGTGGTCGAAGAGCTGGGCCGCCTTCGCCGGGATGCTCGCCGTGGGGCCGGTGTACCGGTCATCCATGAAGTAGACCTTCGACAATCTCATCTACCCCTACAGAATTCTGGAGGATATTTTGGGGTAAGTTGTATTTAACAATCAGGCTACGCGGCGTGTCTCAGGTGACGACCATGCTTCGCCTGCGGGACTCCTCCTCGATCCTCCGCGTCTGGGCCTCGACGCCTGCCACGACGGTCTCTAATTCAACTGAGTCCTTGAACTTCTCGACGACTTTGAGGAGCGTGACCAGCGAGGAGTTCAGGTCGTTGACAATCGCCTTCCCCAGGCTGGTCTTGAGCCAGATCTTCTTCTCGTTCTGGACGACGATGTTGTAGGCTGACTGGGCCCTCGCCAGGAGGCTCCTCCTCTTCTCCTCCGTGACGCCTTCCAATCCTTGGGCAGCCTCGATCACGCTTTGAAGCGCCTTCTTCGCGCCCTCGATCTCGCTCATCAGTTCACCTCAGGCCGAGACCCTCGCCGACCCTCCTAAGCTTATCCTCGAAGTCGTTAAAGCTTGTCCTCTGGTAGCCGAGGAGTCTGCTCCTCGAGGTGTCGTACCAGTCGAGGGCGGTGTATTTCTCCGAGAAGTGGGGCTCCACTTCGACGCCGAGGGCGGCGTAGAACCTCTCGATGTACTCTGCCCCCGTCATCTGCCAGGAGTGGCCCCCCGCGATGTTGTAGGCTGAGCCCCAGGTCTCCGGCCTCTGCAGGATTGACACGATGGCTCGGGCGGCGTCTTCCAGGTATATGAACTCGACCCGCTGGTCGCCCCTGTATGGTATGGTCTCAGGCGGCTCCAGGAGGTCGGCGACGGAGATAGGGGCGATGCGGAGCACTGTGTTCAAGGATCCCGACGACTCCGCAAGTCCCTCGACCATGATCTTGCTCTCCGAGTAGTTGTCGGTCGCCTTCTTCTCGTGTCCCTCGCCTATCGGGGGCTCCTCGCCCGATGTCACGCCGTAGACTGTGATCGATGAGGCCAGGACCAGGGGCGTCCTCCTCGAATGCTTCAACGCCCTCAGTACGTTACCGGTTCCCTCGACGTTGACCCTCATAGTCAGCTCCCTGTTCCTCTCGCTGCCCGGGGGGAGGAGGGCGGCGAGGTGGACGACCGCGTCGACGCCTCCGCACGCCGCTGCTACCTGGGCAGGGTCGGTGATGTCGCCCTTGAAGGGCTCTGTCTCCTCTAGCCCGTTTATCGTCTCCCAGGCCACGTTCGGGAGGTCGAACGCCCTGACCGAGTGGCCTGCGGAGGCGCATAGCTTGACTACCTCTGCGCCGAGGCGGCCGGCGCCCCCCGTCACCAGGATTCTCATAGCGGGTTAACCGGTAGGATACTTTGTTCCACCATAATATATGGGTGTGTAGCTGGGTCCGGCGGATTTTAGGGGCTCACTGACGGTGTGGTTGAGGATATTGAAGCTTCCGCCCACGAGGGTGTACACTGGTACGCGAGGCCGGTCGTGGGCGGAGCCATCATCGCCGCCGAGGGACGTCATCGTCCCGGGTATGCCTACCAGCTCGTGGTCCACGCCCCTAAGGGCCTTCTAGGTGGCCGGCTTCGTCTGAAGGTAGGGGTGAGCTGCGGCCCTACGTGTACCTGCTGACGGCCTCGGCGTTTCTCCTCAGGTACTCCATGGCGCATCCGTATGAGGGGAATCCGCCCATGCCGCATTCCGGCCCAGCGTACGGGACCCTCTCGGCGCCGAAGGAGGCGACTATCGCTTTGAGCCTCTTCTCCATCATCCTCGTGTCCTCGAGGAAGTGCGCCGGGTCCGTCCTGCCCTTCCTTATGTCCACCCATGCCTTCCCGATGTCCTCGTCCCCTTGCGTCCTCGCCCCGATCAGGTCGTCGTATCTCGTCACCGAGATGCTCGCCTTCAGCCTCTTGTCCCTCTCCTCCAGGAGTCTCCTCGTGTTCTCCTGCCTGTAGAGTGGGTCGTCGACGTGGGGCTCGATGATGTCGAGGTGCTCTACGTCCCAGAACAGTTGCTCTGACGTGCTGTGGAGGTGCATCATGGTCTCGGCTCCCCTGGAGGAGGCTGCGACGCAGATCCGCTCCCAGGCGTCCTTGAGGGCGCCCCTCCCCTCCGAGCTGTGGTCGATGAGGGGGTCGTCGAGGAACCCTAGGACCGGCTCGTCTATGGAGAGCAGGGCGATCTCCCCTTCCCTGAGGTTGAAGACGGAGCGCGCCGTGATCTCTGCGACGGCCTCGCCGAGGCCCCTGAGGAGGTCTGGACCCCTGTTCGTGAAGAGGGAGGAGAGGGTGTATGGGCCCGTGACGCAGGCCTTCGCGCGGATCCTCTCGGCCCCGGCGGCGTCCCTGATGGGTGAGAGGTTCTGCCTCAGGATGTCCGTCTCTGGGATAGTCGACCCCGGTCTGGCGTGCGGCTCGTGGATCGCCGTGTAGCCCTTCTCGGTCCTCTCCACGCCCTGGAGCATCTCGAGGAACATCTCGTTCATGTCGCGGAACTGGGGGTAGTTGGGGACCGTCACGCCGGCCCTGAGCTTGTCGACGAAGGCGCCCACGACCTCCCCCTCGAAGACGCTCAGAGGATCCTCCGCGGATCTCCTCGGCAGGAAGCGCTCCACCGTGTACGTTTTCCTGGCCCCCTCCCTCAGCTTTGAGTAGTCGACCCTCGGGGGGAGGCTGCCTACGTCGGTGGAGGTCGTCAAGGGCTTCGCCGCCTTCTGGCTGTTTACAGTATGCGCCGACCGTATTGGTTAAAGCGTTTGCCTTGGAGCGGAATATTTTATTCGCGGCGCTGAGAACGCCTGACTTGTCGGGTGGTTGTTCGCACTCTGAGGGTTCTGGGGTCTATCCTCTCTATGCCCTTTACTTTGCCGTGTATCTCGTCGGTTGAGAGGATCGTGTGGTCCGGGACCCTGTCCGTGAGGGTCGTGGCCGCGTATATTGCGTCGAAGACGGACTTAATCCCGTACGTCTCCATCAGGTTGAGCGCAGAGAGGTACGTCTCCCGGGTGGGGTCGATGAAGGACATGTTCTGCATGGATGCGAGCCTCGCCTCGTTCGCCAGTATCACCTTGAGGGGGGCGTACTCTGAGAAGACGTAGTAGAGTTCGTGGAGGACCTCTGACGAGGCTTGCACGTTCGTGAGGCGGCCTTCTTCGATGGCTTTGAATATCGCCGTCGCCGTATCCTTCAGTCGGTCCTCCTTCTTCATGTAGGCTATTATTAGATCAGACTCGATTAACATCGGTGGCCTCCTTCTTCGCTTTCTCCTCCGCCTTTCTCCTCAGCTCCTTAGTCGTCTCGTTGGCCTCGATCTCCGTCACATGATCGGGTACGGGTATGAGGATGTAGGAGTCTCCTTGGGGTATGATTATGGCTTTTTTCGCTTCGAAGCCCAGTTCTTTTGGAATGTAGATTCTTCTATGTGCGTCTACGGTGACTATGGCCAATTTGTCCACCATGTTTCATTTGTTCGTGGAAAAATATATGGTTTATGGAAAAATTATCTATCTGTGGAAAGCCCTCCCCGCGTTTCGTCTAAGCGATGAACTTTAGGGATTTTGTTTTCTCAATTCGATGGGCCTGTTCTTAGATTATTATTTCTAATAGGTTGGATATTCGTTAATTGGGCGTTAATGAGAGTACTTGTCACGGGCGGGGCTGGCTTCATTGGCAGTCACTTGGTCGATTATCTTATCGACGGGGGCCGGGAGGTCCGCGTCTTCGATAACCTCTCGGCTGGGAGCCTGGGCAACCTGAGGAGTTGGGAGGGCGACTCTAGGCTCTCCTTCGTCAAGGGTGATCTCCTGGATCCTGAGGCTGTGATCGGGGCTCTGGACAGCTGTGACGCGGTGTATCATCTTGCCGCGAACCCTGAGGTGAGGGCCTCGAAGGCTTCCCCCGGGGATCATTTCAGGCAGAACGTCGAGGCGACCTACAACCTCCTGGAGGCGGTTAGGAGGGTCGGCGGCGTCGAGCTGCTCGCCTTCGCGAGCTCCTCCACGGTCTACGGCGAGGCGGTCGTGGTCCCCACGCCCGAGGACTATGGTCCGTTGAAGCCGATCTCCCATTACGGCGCCTCTAAGCTCGCGGCGGAGGCGCTGATCTCCGCGTACGCCTCGTTGTACGGTTTCAGGGCGGTGATCTTCAGGTTGGCGAACATCGTCGGCCCGAGGAGTAATCACGGGGTCATCTATGATTTCGTTAGCAAGCTGAGGGCGGACCAGAAGACATTAGAGGTCCTTGGGGACGGGTCTCAGTCGAAGTCGTACCTCCACGTGGACGACTGCGTCAGGGGCATGGTCTTGGGCGCCCGGAAGGCGTCGGGGAGGGTTGAGGTGTTCAACCTCGGCTCAGATGACAGGGTCAGCGTGCTGGAGATCGCGGGGATGGTGATCGGGGAGATGGGGGTCGACGGCTGCGAGGTGCGTCTGACCGGCGGCGTCGACGGCGGGCGCGGCTGGGCGGGCGACGTGAAGGTGATGCAGCTGGACTCGTCGAGGCTGAGGTCCCTGGGCTGGGCGCCGAGGCTGAGCGGCGTGGAGGCCATCAGGATGACCGCGCACGCCCTCGCACAGGGCTGAAGAGCCTCTCAGCCTCCAAGTGTCTCTCGGGGGTATCGCTTGGCCGTTCTTCGTCTCCGCCTCTCCTTTGGCTGCGTAATGCCTCGTAGCCCGTCCCGCTTGTAATATGGTGGCCTGGCCTGTTTCTCAGTCTCGTCTTTCATATCCGATCATCTTTACGGCGAGTTAGGTCAGTTCGGTGGCGGCTTGAGCTGGGGATGACTTCGAGGCGGATGCGGGTTTCACGGATCCTTTTTCTCTTCCCAGCTCCACGTGAGTGGGTTCTCGTGTTCCAGGAACGTGTAGGGCTCGAAGTGGCTTACGTTGCTAGTCCAGATCGAGTCCACCCTCCCCTTGGCGGTGTATGCCAGTATGGCGTCGAAGATGTCGCCGCCCTTGGTCTGCCTTTCCCCGCCGGCGTCGAAGGCTTCGCCGTAGGCCTCCTCTGTCGGAGGTAGGATCTTGATGTTGACGCATCCCCCGTAGAGTCTGCACAGCCTCGCTGCTTGGGCTGGCGTGACGGGTTGCTCTACTCGTTTTCCCGTGATCACGGAGTAGAATTCAGCCAGGTTCTGGTATGTCAGGTGAGCGTTGATGATGCCTTTTATCGAGGCTTTCATGATCAGGGATGCCTCGGTGTTATGTGGGCTCAGGTTGTCGTGGGCGTAGCAGAGGATCATGGTGTCTATGAGTATCCGTTTCCCCGCGTGGGCGCTCTCCGCCAGGTCCTCGCCGTTAACGTATATCCTCATATATCTCCCTTCGAGTCAGCTCCTCGGGCACCCCGATCTTGAGGGGGTTTTCGAGGGCTTCGGTGAGCTCCTCCTCCGGGAGTTTCCTCTGCAGCTCGACCTTGAAGCTCCGTCGGTCCATTATCGTTACCTTGAGTTTTTCCCCTGCCCTCAGGCCCAGCTTCTCACGTATCTCGGCTGGGATGTAGAGCTTGTTTTCGTGGTAGGTAGCCTCGGTCATACCGTTTCACCTATTTGACAAGCGGATACTTACCCATATTAATCTTTGCCCACGTTCTCCGTTGGGTGTGGCGAGGGGGAGGGATGGTTCCGGTGAGCTTCCTATTTTCCTCGGTCAGAAGGAGGCTGTCCTCGGTCAAGTACCCTCGGAGAAAAGTTAGAGTAAACTGTATATGAAGATAGTTTCTTCCGCGGTTGATCAAGTCAATTGCTCGGAGAAGCTGGTTCCTGCTCCTCGTCTTCCCTGTGGAAAGCATTTAAGTTGCTGTTGTTTAATCGCTTAAATGATGTAGTGTTGAAACTCGACGTGATCATCGAGAGAGACGAAGATGGCTACTATGTAGGCTCAGTCCCTGAGCTTCCGGGCTGCCACACACAGGCCAAGACCGTGGATGAGCTGATGGGCCGGGTTAGGGAGGCGGCGGAGCTCTACCTTGAGGAGATGGGTAAAGAAGCCTGGAAGAGAGGGTTCGTAGGCATCTGGATACTTGGAGTCACCTCAAGTGAGCCTTAAGCTGATGCCGGCCACACTAAAAACGAGGACCAGACGACGAGGGCCAGAGGGAGAGGGGAGTCACCTAAAAAACCAGAAAAACGGTCGGCTAAACAGATTCCGCAGTGCTCAACCCTCCCGTCTAGGCTTAAATGGAACCCGACCGGCCAACCTCCTGATAAACAGAGATAACACAGACACAGAACACGGATAACCCTTAAGCTGATGAGCCGCGGGATAGATTTAATAAACGGGGTAAAAACATACTCAGTGGGTGTAGAAATGGCGGTCGTGACGGTCGACGAACGCGGAAGAATAACCATACCCAAGGAGATGGGCATCCGCGGCACCAGAGCAGTAGTGATACCCGCAGGATCATTCATAATAGCCATACCCCTGCCGGAGAAGCCGGAGAAGGTCGCCGAAGGGTGGCTGGAAACCGGTAAAACCCGTGAAGAGCTGGGCGCCTTGGCCGAGGAAGAAGCCAAGAAAGACGCGACTACTCGGGCTAAGAGGAGGAGACAGGCATGATGTTGGAGTCCGACCTCCTCTACGCCTTCGTCAAGAAAGAGGACCGGCTCAAACCAGTGGCTGAGAGGGTGATCCAGCAAGTAGCCGAAGGTAGACACGGCACAGTCCACGCGTCGAGAGAGGTCCTCCACGAGCTATACTACGTCTCCATGCACGAGGGCGTAACCCTGGACCAATACATAACCAGGGCGGCGAGCCTCACGGCCATACCCAACTTGGTGTTCCTGCCCACCACACATGAAGTAGACCTACTGGCACTCACACTCATGAAACAGTACCGCCTGTCATCCATCTTCGACGCCTACCACGCTGCCACGGCCCTCAACCAAGACCCAGACCACACAATGGTATCCACAGACCACGTCTACGAAAAAATCCCGGGGCTAAACCTCGTACACCCTGAAAAACTTGTGAACCCAAAGTTAAAAACAACTTAAACCCGAAAATAGCCAGCATTATTCACCGAAACCGGGGATAATAACGATGCTCACTCCTATTAATTATAACCAAGACGACGTAAACATCAGATGTTTTTGAATAATCTCCTTCTTAAGAGTAGAGTATCTAAAGCCTTTAAAAGCAGGAGCCGGGTTGAGTCACGACTTCACGAGTTTTTCAAAATCCTCTTAAATTTTTCTCTGAACTAAAATAGCTCACTCCCTACACGGAGTGGGCCTACAGGCTCCCAATACTCGCTGCAGCCTACCTCATGCTCCTCATAATCCTATGGATCGGCTACACGATGGCCACCACGCCACCCCCGATCTCCCTCGAAAAATCCCCTCGACATCGAGTCCGAGGACGAGAAGAAAGAGGAAGAGAAGAAATAACCTCCGAGAGAACGCGGCCTGTTCCCGTCGGCGAGTATCAGAGGGGGAGGGGGTCACACGGAGGACCCTGAAAAACGATCGATCAGCCAGAAGGCTGAAGGAAAACGGTGCGATCCCCCATGAAATGAAGCAAAAACGCTACCCATTCACCACAGAAACGATGTCCATCCATACACGGAGGCGGTCTCAGCCACACA
>Ga0315288_10000747_pt1 | contig 41335 bp, 33 predicted proteins | sample YL17G11_20_MG_FD_203454 | JGI IMG/M metagenome (GOLD analysis project Ga0315288, IMG submission 203454) | Sediment microbial communities from Yellowstone Lake, YNP, Wyoming, USA - YL17G11_20 | ecosystem: Environmental > Aquatic > Freshwater > Lake > Sediment | place: USA: Wyoming | collected...
GATAGCAGTGGAACGGGCGGTTGGCCTCCATCTGCCGGCTCAGCAGGTTCGTCTCGAACCACCGCAGGGGATAGACGATGGGCCCGGCGGTGATGCGCTTTCCGGACCTGATGGTGTTGTACACGAGCCTCCGGAAGTCCTCGGGCGATATCATGGACTCGGCGTCGAAGTAGACGATGTAGCCGCGCTCGGCATCCTTCTCCATCCGGCGGAGGTCGATCATGTACTGGTGGGCCCTGGCCTTCCTGAGGGTCCCCTTCTTCGTTTTGTAATCCTTGGGGACCACATTGACCCTCAATGGCACCACCGGGTCCTTTATAGCCTTCGCGATGGCCCGGGCGTCCGATGGAAGCTCGGTCACCACGTCGACCATGAGCCGGCCCTTGAACAGGGGCTCTTTGGCGAGGGCAAGGATGCTCCTTATTCCCCGCTTCACCACATTCAGCTCCCCGCCCCTCGTGGTTATCTGGAACTTGAAGACGGGTATCCTCTCGAGGCCCTTCTTCTGCATCTGCTTCTTAATCTTCTCCACCGTCGGTGGCGGGTTCATGATATAGCTGCTCCTGCCATGGACGTAGGCGGGCAGGAGCTCGAAAAGATAGTAGATGGCCGAGAGCGTGTAGAGAAGATAGCCGATGATCCATAGGGAAAGGAACCAGTGGTTCGGCATGTCAGGCCCCACCCTGCCCCCTGCTGCACTGCTTGTGAAGGATGCGGAGGAAAGAGTGCTCTTTAAAGGCCCGGTCCCAATCCGTGACCGTATCCACATCGTATAGCTGCTGTAGGACCTGGGCCTTGAGGCGCCGCCCATTGATGCGCTCCATGGTGCGCTCGAAAACACGGTCTGTGCTCCAGGGTATGTCCCTTAACAGCTCCTTCGCGAGCCTGGGCTCCTTGAAACCTATCAGGTAGTATCCACAGTCATCGGTGGGACCGATGACCACGTCGTTCTCATCAAGGGCCGCGAACGCCTTGGCCAAGACATCCTTCGTAAGGCCGATGCAATCTATCCCTATGACGACGACCTTCCTCGGGCCATCCTTGAACATCTTGTCAAATCCGTCCTCGAACCTCTGTCCGAGGTCGCCCTCGGCCTGGCGTATGTAGACGAAGTCGCCCAACTTGTTCAGGTCCGCGGTGTCCACCGGTCCGAGGGACGAGAAGAAGAACCTGACCTCGAGGATTTTGGCATCGTTGAGGTAAGCTTTAACGTTGTAGCTAGTGTAGAGGAAAAGGGTGTTGTCAATTTCGAGGGCCTTGGCCTCCCCGACGTCCTTCGCCAGCCGGGTCTTGACCTGGCCCAGCTCGGGATACTTGAAGAACACCATGAGGGCGTTCTCGGCCATGCGAGATGTCTTCTTTCCCGAGGGCATCAATGATACACCTGGTATGGGCACAGGATTAAGATACCCCCTAATGTTCTTTTCTTGGAGGCATTTATCCCATAAATGATTTATAATCGTAATCCAATCAATTCGACCATGTTCCACGAGGGTTCCGAGGAACGATTGAGGCGATGGTTCAAAGGCCTGACACCTGCACAGCGCCTCAAGGTCGCCGAGGAGATCGAGCAGTTCAGGCGGAGGGCGCGATTTGTTGACGATTGAACAGGTCTTCAAGGCATTGAACGAAGCGAAGGTGGACTATCTCCTCGTGGGCGGCATCGCAGCAATCCTTTATGGAGCCCCGAGGACCACCGTCGATATCGATGTCGTCATCAGGCCAACAGAGGCCAACATCAGGAAGGCTATAAAGGCCCTCGGTTCGTTAGGGCTCGTCCCCGACACGGACCGCGCCGACGAGATACTCGGTCAAGGCGGCGTGTCGTTTTCCAACGAAAGGGATATTGATATGCTCACGGACCTCAAAGGGGTCGATTTTGGAGCCGCCTGGAAGAGAAAAAAGATCGTCGAATACGAGGGCGTACGGGTGAAGGTCCTATCCAAGGATGACCTGAAGAGGAACCTCAAGGCCGTAGGCCGTCCGAAGGACCTCGAGGACCTCAAGGACATCGAGTAAGGACCCGACGAACAGTTCAGGCCGTTAAAACGGATGGCAGAAGATTTAATTATTGATGATTGGCATTATCATCCTACATTTGATATTGTCCTCATAGGAAATATGGTGGTGCGGGAGGAAGGTGCATGGTGATATACCTAGACAACGCGGCGACGTCTTGGCCAAAGCCCAAGCAGATGCTCGAGGCCATGATCAACTTCACGAACAACGTGGGTGCGAACCCAGGCAGGTCCGGCCACCGGCTCTCCGTCGAGGCCGGCCGAATAGTATGCGACGCGCGCGACAATATTGCCAAGCTGTTCAACATCGAGGACCCGATGCACGTCGTGTTCGGCCTCAACGCAACGGACGGCCTCAACCTGGCCATCCGCGGGACCCTCCGGAAGGGCGACCATGTGATAACTAGCAGCATGGAGCACAACTCCGTCATGAGGCCGCTGAGGGACCTCGAGAAGGAGGGCGTCGAGATAACGGTGGTCCAGTGCTCGAAGGAGGGGTTCCTGGCCCCGGAGGACGTCATCCCGGCCATCAAAAAGAACACCAAGCTCATCGTCATGAACCATGGGTCCAATGTGGTCGGCAGCCTCCTGCCGCTCCGGGAAGTTGGGAAGATCGCCCGGGAGCACCACATAAGGTTCGCCATCGACGCGGCCCAGACGGCCGGGGTCATACCGATAGACTTCAAGAAGGACAACGTCGACCTGGTCGCCTTCACCGGCCACAAGGGGTTGCTCGGCCCCCAGGGCACTGGCGGCCTCGCTATAACGGACCTCATGACCGAAAAGGACCTGAGGCACATACGGTCCGGCGGGACAGGCAGCAAGTCCGAGTTCGAGGTACAGCCAGAGTTCTTCCCTGACAAATATGAGAGCGGGACCATGAACACCGTTGGCCTTGCCGGCCTCGTAGCCGGGGTCCAGTTCATCCTGGATGAGGGCATAGACAAGATACATGCGCGCGAGATGAGGCACACCAAGAGGTTCATCAAGGGCCTGCAAGACATCCCCGACGTGATACTCTACGGCGGCAAGGACGAGACGCGGCAGACGGCGACCATGTCAATAAACATCAAGGATATGTCCCAGTCCGACATAGGGCTCATCCTCGACGAGGAGTACGACATCATGGTCCGCGTCGGGCTGCACTGCGCACCGCTGGCCCACCGGACCATAGGGACCCTCCCGAGAGGGACCGTGCGCCTGGCCGCGGGCTATTTCACGACCGACAAGGAGGTGGAGGTCGCCCTTGGGGCCATCAAGGAGATCGCCGATAACAAGGGCAGTGCCAAGGCTAAGGCCAAGGCGATCCCGAGGAACGAGAGTATCTGCAAGCCCGGGGCCGGAAAGATGGCTAAAAAGTGAGGCCCGAGCAGAAACGATAAATGCGAAGAGTGACATGAGGGCCATCGGATGCATGTTGTAACCTTCTATTCCACGAGCGTGGCCATGCGGGCCGAGAAGGTCTCCAAGGCCGCCGGATGCACGGTCAAGCTCATCCCGACGCCAAGGCATCTTAGCGCGGACTGCGGCACGGCCCTCCGCATAGAATCCCAGGACGTGGAAAAGATTACGAAGATCTTAACCGATAGCAAGGTCTGTTACGTCGAGATCGCGCTGCTGGAACCGGCCTAGGCACGGCATCTTACTTTTCATTCATCAATATCAGAACGCCGAGCACTTGTTGGTCCGCTCGTTCCATTTGACGAAGATGTACCACGCGAGGAATATCAGCAATATCAGCCCCACGGACCAAGTGTACCCCATCCTATAACCGAATATCTCGACGTTCGGCAGGAACACGCTCTGCTTGGCCCAGGCCGGCAGGGCAGCCATGAATGCCGGCTTGATGTATTCCGCTGTGAGCGGGCCCGATAGCACCATCCCTAGTATCCCGAACCAGAACTTCGTGAAACCGTCCCCCGCGCCCCGCAATGACCCCACGGTGCAACCGCCCACGGTGACCATCCCGAAACCGAAGATGGTCCCGCCGACCAGACCGGGAACCATGAAGGTGGACAGGACGAACACCATCTCCTTGGACGGGTCCATGCTCTTGATGAGGGCGAAGCCGAACAGGGCCACGGTCATGCCCGCCATTATGTCGATGGTGGATTGCGCATCGCCCGTGAGCCAGGGTTCCCGGAAGGCCCTAGTTATGCAGAACCCCGACCGCTGCAGGGCCACCCCTATCATCAGGCCTATGAGGACGAAGCCCTTGACGATGTTGTACTTCGGATTGGTCGGGTCGTAGATGAAGGACAGCCCGATGCCGGTGACTATGACGATGAGGCCCGCAAGAGGCATCATGGACCCCGTCTTCTTTGCGGGAAGGTAGGTCTTCCCCGTGCCCTCGGACCATTTCGGGAACTTGTTGACCTCCCACACGTGGTACCTTACCGCAAGGAACGACCCTATGAATAGGCCGAGCCCGAAGAAAAGGGCCCCGCCCGACAGGGCCGGCCAGCCGTTGAAGAACGCACCCGCGGTGCAGCCGCCCCCGAGGATGAAACCGACCCCGATGAGCACACCTCCGATGAGGCCCCTGAGCATGTCTTTTTTAGGAGGGACCCGCAGCGCGAACTCCTTGGCCAGCAAGGAGCTACCCAAGACCCCCCAGATCATCATAACCCAGAGCATTGCGAACGGGTTGTGGGTAAAATCGATGGGGTCCGGCGCCGAGGCCTTCAGGGGGACGCCGATCGTATGGTAGAAGTGCTGGCCCAGGATGATGAACCCGACCGTCGTCCAGGGCTGGTATAACAGGAACAACCCGATGGTCAGGAGGGCGACCACTACGGCCCCCTGCCACATCTTCCAGGCCCGTCCGAACAGCGTATCGTACAGGGTCTTGAGCGCTTCTTTCATCGGGCCGACCTCACCTAGCTGGATGTACCTAACCTATCTATAATAATACCGCGACGTCCAAATAAATACTTTGAGGCAGGGCCAAAATGATGATTATTCGAATGGCGCACGATAAAGCTAAAATATTATTAACTCGTAAACAAATGGATTTCACCATGGATCCGGTGGCGGCGATGAAGAAGCCTGGGCACCGCAAGGAACGGGGCAGTGCGCCTGGTGCATGGGCGAGCCTGGCCCTTGTCCTGCTGTTTTCGATGCAATCCTTCTCGGCCATGGCGATCCCCGGGGGCCAGTCACAGGCGGCCCCCATGGCCTTCGGCCCCATGGCCACCTATTATCCAAACCACCCGCGCCTGCTTGTGCGCGACGTCGACTGGACCGGCGGCTTAAGCGTGAAGGACATCCGCGCGAGATGCACGATTGGCTCCTCCTGGTGGAACCAGTGCCAGCGCATCCCGGGCGTCTCCTACAGCGGCGAGCACGAGATCGCCTTCTACGCCTTCCGGTACCTCCTTCTGTCCAATGGCGCCGACGCGGACCATGTCATCACATTGATGAAGGCCGCGCCAACGCTCGTTGCCAACGCCACCTTGCTCGCCGACATGGCCCTGGGCTTCGACTGGGTCTACAACTACACCAGCTTCTCGGGGGCCGACAAGACGACGGTCATCAACAAGATAGATGCGCTGGCAACGACGGTACAGAACTCGCTCTTCACCCGGCACATCTGGGCCAGGGACATGGCCGAGACCGGCGCCGTGGGCCTTGCGGGCCTGGCCCTGGAGGGCCACCACGCCAACGCCGATAAGTACGTCGGCTCCGCCTACCAGAACGCCACTTACATCATGGCGGCCCTGGACTACTCCAACGGGACCTGGCCCGAGGGCCTGTGGTACCTGAACACCCAGCGCCTCCCGCACTTCCTCGAGTTCCTCGAGGGCTACAGGACCGCAACGGAGCCCTCCTACGACCCCTTTGCGGACATCAAGAACAACCAGCACGACTGGCTCCGTAAGATGCTCTACTTCCACATCTACAACTTCATGCCCTACGGCGAGAGCTCCCGCAGCGGCGACACGCTGACGGGCCAGATGAAGAACTATTTCAGGCCGAACCTGGACCTCATGGTCTCAAAGACCCAGGACCCGGGGGGGGCCGAGTTCCTGGGCCTGCTCGAGGCCACACCGTCGGCCCTCCCGACCTATGCCCTCGCATACGTGTTCAAGTACGTCCTCTGGTACGACCCGACCGTCCCGGCCAACGGCCTCAAGAACCTGCCCAAGGTCATGTGGTTCGGCCCGGGGACCTACGACCAAGTGATCATGAGGACCGGCTGGGGCCCCAATGACGAGGTCATCACCTTCCGCTCGGGGGACGGCTTCGCAGCGCACCAGCATCTTGACAGCGGCTCCTACACGGTCACCCGGGGCGCCCCGCTCCTTATAGACAGCGGGGCCAACGCGACGGAGGGCACCGACCACCACGAGAACTACAACACGAGGACCGTGGCCCACGACGCCATCAATGTCCGCCAGGACGGCGAGGCCTTCCAGTGCGCTTATTTCGGCGGCTGGTCCGCCAACGACGGCGGCCAGAGGGTCTATGCCCTGACCACGGGATGGGCGTCCACCGAGGTCGACGCGAAGCTGAGCACCTACCTTGCCAACAAGAACGCAGGCGCCCACTTCGAGACCGGGGACATCGTGGCCCTGAACGTGAACCCTGACTATGTCTACGTGCAGGGCAACTACACCCAGGCCTACAACAATCTCCAGTTCAAGGTCTCCAAGAACGCCAAGGTCGCCATGGTCACGCGGCAGTTGGTCCTGTTCTCGCCCGACTGGCTCATCGTGAAGGACCGCGTCTTCACGACCCAGAGCATGTACAAGACGAGGGACCCGCTGCAGGTCCTCACCAGCCCGACCATCAATGGCACGGTGTTCACCTGGGACGAGGGCGGTGCCCCGGCGTCCGACGGCGACATGATAACCGTCGAGAACAGTGGCGCCCACCTGTTCACGAGGGCCCTGTTCCCGGAGCAGAAGCGGATCATAGACCGGACCGGCCCCACCAGGAACTACTGGGCCGATAGCACGAACAGGGTCAACGGGGCCCCGGCGGACCCCATGGCCGGCAACGGCCGCGTGGACATCCAGGATGACACAATAACCATGAACCACGAGTTCCTGAACGTCATGGACATCCAGCCCAACGGCGGGAAGACGGCCATGCCGCCCGTCGACAAGATAAGCGAGACCGGGGTCATGGGGGCCTGGTTCAACGACACCATGGTGCTCTTCAGCCGCAGCGACAGGAACTACCGGTGGGCCAGCATCAACACGACCCAGACCGGGACCACCAAGGTGCACGCCTTCGACATCGCGCCCTCGACCCACTACAACATCCTGAACCTCCACCGAAAGACCAGCACCATTGACCTCATGGACGGCACCTCCAGCCAGAACGGGACATTGGACTTTGGCGTCAACCTGACCGGGGACAACCAGATCATAATCGGCTGGACCATGACCGGGGACCTGTCCGTCGACAGCCTGACCTACTCGCCGGCCAGGCCCAACAACGGGGACAACATCACGCTCAAGGCCGCCATCAGGAACCGGTCGACCTACGCCTTCACATTGTGCAACTGGGACGTGGACTTCTACAACGGCAACCCGGCCTCGGGCGGGGTCCTTTTTGGGAGCGACCGCGTGGACGTGTGGCCCCTGTCGATGAAGACCTACAACATCAACGTTACGCTTCAGTGGGCGGTGAAGGCCCAGCAGGTCTTTGCCAGGCTCCGGGGCAACACCTCCTGTCCCTTCGTGGACTCGGACGGGAGCGACAACACGCAATACGCCTATATCTACATTAACGCCAAGCCCGTGCCCGTGATCGTGGCCCCCTCCTGGGCCTGGGTCAACCAGGTGGTCCAGTTCGACGGGAGCCAATCCTACGACATGGAGGGCACGCTGCAGTCCAAGAAGTGGAACTGGGGGGACGGGTCCCCGGAGGAGGCCGGGACCATCCCGACCCACAAGTACTGGAAGACCGGCAACTACACCGTCAAGTTCACCGTCGTGGACTTGAACGGGGTCATGAACTCCACCACACACCGCATCACCATCAAGGACCTGGTGAGGACCCCCGTGCCCTACTTCTGGCTCTACCTGGACCCGCCGGGGGACGTGGGCAACGTCACATCGACCTACGTTTTCAACTCCACTTCTATGGACCCGGACCACCTCGTCACGGACTACAAGTGGGACTTCGGGGACGGGGACATGGCCACGGGCCCGAACGTCACCCACAAGTTCTTCCATGATGGGTTCTACAACGTCAGCTTGACCATCTACTGGAACGGCACGCAGAATGCCACCGCCTGGTGGCACTGGCTGAAGGTCGCGGACCTGCCGCCTCACGCCGTGGCGACGGTGAACGGCACCGCAGAGTTCACGACCCCCAAGAACGAGCCGTTGGTGTTCGACGCCTCGGGGACAACGGACCCGGACGACACGCTCCAGGCCCACACGCTCCGTTGGTTCTTCGACGAGAACGACCCGAACGATTTCCAGGACGGGATCACGGTAGTCCATAAGTACCACAAGACCGGCCTGTACAACGTCCGCCTCTGGGTCCGTGACGACATGTACCTCACGGACAACGCCACGGTCAAGGTCACCATCACGAACAGGCCGCCCAGGGCCAACATCAGCTGCGGCAACTTCACGCTCGAGTGGAACCAGCTTCTGTGGGTCGACGGCTGGCGGAGCTCGGACCCGGACAGCGACACGCTCAAGTACACCTGGGACTTCGACGACAACACCACCCCGTCCCATAACATGATCGGCAAGCATATCTACACTGATTCCGGGGTGTTCAAGGTCACATTGACGGTCACTGACGAGGGTGGGGCCACGGACAAGGCCTCGATAACCGTCGTCCAGAAGGCGGAGCCACCGCCGCCGCCACCGCCGCACCCGAAGGACAACAAGAAGTGGATGTACATGGCCGCCGCCGGCGTCGGCATAGGGGTCGTGGTCGCGGCCGTGGCGGTGGTCCTGCTGATGCGGCGCAAGAAGGCCAAGGAGAAGGCCGCCCGGGAGAAGGCGGAGCAGGAGGCTGCTGATGCGGCAGCGGCCCAGCAGGCCCAGATGCAGGCCGAGCAGCAGGCCCATGGCTACTATCCGCAGGGCCAGGAACAGGCGGCTGACCAGCAATACTACCCGCAGCAATATCAGGACCCGTCGAGTTACGCACAGTATCCACAGGACCAATCAGGGAACCAGCAGTACCCGCCCGAGCAGGGATATCAGCAGAACCAGAACCCAACGGACCAGTTCCAAGAGGTTCCCAAGGGACAGGCCTTCCTGCAGGACCCGGGGGGGGGACAGGATCATCAAGAGGGCCAATCGCCAGAGGATGGCCAGAACGACGGCCGGTCCTAAGGCCGCCCGACAGAAAGGGCCTCACGGCATGGTATTTTATATGCAACAAGATAATATAAATACCCACGGTAATTCGAGTTACCCCGAGCGGTGGCCACCATTAATCCCTTCGTGATACCTACAATAATCACCATGGTCTCTTTCATCCTACTGGTTAGCTACGTCCTTTTCTGGACCCGGTCCAACGAGGCCAGAAACTTGGCGATCGCCATAATGTTTACACTGATATGTTGGGCGGTCGGAGAGGCAATCATGAGGATTACCACCGACGAGGGCATCGCCCTGGTCGCGGACCGCATCCTTGTGACCATCGGGGCCACATTTATTGGGGCTTTAACCCTCCACTTCGTGCTTGTGCTGACGGACCGTCTCAAGGGCATCAGGGACAGTTCGTTCTATGTCGGGTATTACTTCATACCCAGTTTCATCTCCGTCCTCCGAGCGGGCACGAACGCCGTAGTGGTCGGGATAGACCTAAAATATTGGGGCTACGACGAGGTCCAGTCGGGGCTGGGCAGCTTCCTATATAATGTCTTAATGCTCCTGTACTTCATCTTTGTGTTATTTTTCCTATTCACAACTCTAAGAAAGAGCGAGGGGAAGACGAAAAGGGCGTACTGGCTGCTTATTGTTGGTCAGATCATCCCACTAGTGATAGTCTTCGCTACTGACGCTATCTTACCACTCCTCGGTACCAATTTACCCGATATGGCCATGACCGCGACCCTCTTTTTTGCTATCATGCTGACCATTGCCATTCGGTACCTCGAAGCCTTCGAGATCGTCCCGGTCAAGGAGAAGGGTAGGGACGCAAGGGAAGGCAAGCCCAAGAGGTCCCCCTTCATCGTTCCCACTGGTAAGATATACTACATCGACGAGCACAAGCCCGATGCATCGCTGAGGGCCTTCGCGAGCCTCGTCTACAGCGGCCGCCGAGGCCTGGCCCTCGTCCGGATGAACCCGCGCAAGTTCAGGGAGCTGACGGGCCTCGAGACAACACCCGTCATCTGGCTTTCCTCGCAGGAGGGGCCCGGGGAGCGGGCCATCAACCCCTCCGCCATCCCCCGCCTCTTCACTACTATCAACGAGTTCCTTACGTCAGCTAAAGACCCGGTCATCCTCATCGAAGGCATCGAAACGATGATCTTCACCAACAACTTCAGGGAGGTCATGGGATTTTTGTCCCAGATGTACGAGCGGATATCGGTCGCAGAGGACATCATGATCATCCCCATATCAAAAGCGACGGTGAACGAGAGCGAATGGGCCCTGATGACGAAGCACATGGACGACCTAACGCCGTTCTTACCGGACTTAACGACGAACCGACGTCCTGAAATCAAGGGTTGAGTGGACCATGCGATTGAGCCAGGGACGAACTCGGGAAAGGCGGCCGTTCCTGTCCATCGCCATCGTCCTTGTCATGGCCCTGCTCATCTCCGGCTGCATCGGAGAAAGCAAGCCGGCCCATTGGCCAACCCGCGACGAGAAGATACCGGCGGACATGGTGAAGATCACCCCAAGCACAGACCTGAGCCCTCCGGTTCTCCACCTCGACGCCTGGCAGACGCCGGTCCCGATGCCGGCGCCCATAAGCAGCGCCGGGGCCGAGGATTCACCATACATGACATTGGACGGCAACACCTTCTATTTCTTCTTCACACCGGACGTGCGTCTGTCGGCCCAGCAGCAGTTGGCCCCGGGGGCCACCGGCATCTACTACTCGACGAAGGTCGGGAACAACTGGACCATGCCCCAGCGGGCCAGGCTCGAAAAGGACCCGACCATGGCATTGGACGGCTGCCCGACAGTGCGCGGGAACGTGCTATGGTTCTGCTCCGTGAGGAACGGCGGATACCGGGAAATAGACCTGTACACGGCAGACATAGGCGACGGCAAGTTCACGAACATCAAGAACGCCGGGAAGCGGATCAACAAGGAGGTCCAGGTCGGCGAGATGGACTTTGGCCCCAACGGGACAGAGATAATTTTCCACAACAACAAGCTCGGCGGCAAAGGAAAGGAGGACATCTTCGTCACGAGGGAGGTCAACGGGGTCTGGCAGGATGCCGTCCCCGTGGACGCTGTCAACACCGCCGATACCGATGGCTGGCCATTCATCACGCCGGATGGAAAGGAACTGTGGTTGACGCGATGGTACCAGGGGACGCCCGGTGTCTTCCGGTCACTGAGGAACGGGACCGCCTGGGGCCCGCCCGAGCTCGTGGTCTCAAGCTTCGCCGGGGAGCCGAACCTGGACGCCTTGGGCAACCTCTATTTCGTCCACCACTACTATAATAACGGGACCATGCTCGAAGCGGACATCTACGTTGCCTATAAGAAGTAAGGAATGCGCTGGCCAATGTTCATTCGTGCCCATTCCCGCCGTAACGAATGACTTATATCCCTGTAACTTATTGATAATTTTGGGAGGGGCTGTTTTATTCATACAGCTGGGAAAATATCTAGTTCCAGCATTCAAGTCCAGCCGGGGGCATCCTCCGAAAAGAAATTCCAAAAGGCCCTTAATATTGCACTCGTCGTCTTCATCCCCATCGCTATCATATGCTCGTTCCTGATGTTCTTCCTGCCCGAGGGCATACGCGGGGCCTATTCGGACTACGGGTCCACCGCCCTCAATCTCACGGCCATGTCCCTGGGCATAATTGCCCTGATGCAGTACCCCCAAGGCGAGTTCAGGAAAGTGGCGTTCTTCGTGACATTATACCTCGCCCTATACTCGGTCGCCAGCATAATCTGGGACATTTACGATCAGGTCCTCCAGACGACCCCCTTCCCGTCCCTAGCCGACATCCCTTGGATCCTGGCCTACATCCCGCTTGCGTTCATCTGCATTGTCACCCTCATCAAGTACCACGAGTACTCGAACGCGAGCAAGACGCTCGTCATCTTCATCGTGATGTTCTTCGTGGCGATGGCCATATTCATCCCCCTGGCCACGATGATCATAGGCACCGATTCCTCGATGCTCGAGAAGGTCGTGACCCTGATATATCCAATCCTCGACCTGTTCCTCCTGATACTCATAGCCCAGCTGGTCAGCATCTACTGGACAGGGAAGCTCGGTGTCTACTGGACCTTCATAATGACCGCCATCATATTCGAGATGACCGCGGACATACTATACACCTACCAGGAGAACTTCGAGCTTTACAGTGCCGGCTCGATATCTGACACATTCTTCTTCATGGCCTCTTTCTGCTTCATCTTCGTGTTCTTCATGGTACTCCTGGCGACGAGCTACAATGCGACCTACAGCATCGAGCCCGAGGGCAGGTACAGCATCCGGCACGTCTTCCTCGTCTATCCGAACGGGCTGCTCATCGCCCACCTGACCACGCCCGGGACCAAGATAATCGATGTCGAGATATTCACCGGCATGCTCACGGCGGTGCAGTCGTTCATCAAGGAGTCGTTCCAGATGGGCGAGTCCTCCGGTGGCCTCGACCGGCTGAGGTACCGCTCACTCGAGATAGCCATAGAGCGGGGAGAGAACGTCTTCCTGGCCGTCGTGGTCGACGGGCGTGTCACGGACCAGCTGCACAACAAGATGCACACCGTGGTGGAACATGTCCAGCAAAAGTACGGCCCCAAGCTCAAGGACTGGGACGGGGACCTGGCCCATGTCGCCGGCGTGAAGGACGTCGTCGGAGAGGTATTCACGACCTGAGCATCCCTGCCTTTCGAACGGGGCGCGTCCGGTCTGATGCCCCTCGGACGAATGTTTTATTATCGGAATAATCGTTGAAGGTCTCAATGGATCGCGCAAGGACCCTTATCGACAAGGGCGAGGACCTGATCCGGGAAGGGCTCCTTGAGAAGGCCACCCGTTCCCTTTCCGAGGCCATCGACATGATCGAGGGCCGCGGTGACAAGGTCAAGGACAGGAAGGCCCTGGCCGAGGCCCTGAGGCTCCGGGCCTATTGCGGGTCGAGGCTCGGCGATTTCACCAATGCGGCCCGCGACGCCAAGCGGGCCATGGACATATCGAAGGGGCTGTCGGACCTCGAGGGCGAGGCCGATGCGCTCCGGCGTCTGGGCTACCTGCACTGGCAGAAGGCCGACTACTCCATGGCCATGGAATTCTACAACGAGGCCCTCGAGAAGGCTTCCGTTTGCAAGGCGAACCATCTCCTGGGCAAGATCAAGATAGAGATCGGGAACGTGCACACCTACAAGCAAGAGTTCGAGAAGGCCGAGCGCCTTTATCTCGATGCCGAGAGGATAATGAAGGCCGAAAAGGACAATGATGAGCTGGCGAGGCTGTACAACAATCTCGGGGCTTGTTACCTGAACTGCGAAAGGTACGCGGACGCCATCAAGGTGCTCAAGCAGTGCGCCGCCTGCGGTAAAAAGGTCGGCGACATGACCATCCAAGGATGGGCCAACTTCAATATAGCCGAGGGATTAAGGAAGCTTGGCCGGCCAAAGGACGCCATATCGCACCTGCAAACGGCACTGGACATCCTCCGGCGCTGCGGCGACAAGGCCGGCATAGCGTCGACCCACCTCAACTACGGTCTGGCATTGGCGGCCATCGGCGACTGGGACGGCGCCAGGGACCACTTCAACAGGGCCCTCAGGATGGAGCGGGCCATGGGCATGCCGGTCACAGAGGGCGAGGCCCTCCGGGAGATCGGCAAGGCCTATTTGAAAAAGGGCGACAAGGCCGTTGCGCGCTCCCACCTCGAGAAGGCCCTGAAGGTCTACGAGGATGCGGACCTCGGCAAGGAAGCCGGGGAGGTTCGAGAACTTCTCAAGGGGCTCTGAAATTCGAAAATGCGGGACAGGTTGGAATGACAAGGAAAATAGTGCAGATAGACATCGGGGTTCACCCCGGCGGAAGAGGAATGGCTAACTGCGGTTGGACGAAGGATGGAAAAGTCACCGGCGGCCACCTCTCTGGAGACGACCCACCGTTCGTCCACATTGATGAAAGCACCATCCCGAAGGAAATACTAGACGATATCTGGAAAGAAGCAGAAGCACTCGGCGAGGCTGTTTTTTCCCTCAATGTTGCGCAGGACCCGAAATGGACCGGCTACAATGAGCTTATGATATCCTTCGAGACAGGCGACCCGATGCGGGTCTGCTGGCCTTTCGGCGAGGAGAACCGGGACCAGCGATTGAAGCGTCTGCTGGACCTGTTGTTCAAGAACAAGATCGGTGGATGGTGAACGATCCTTCAGTTCGCAAAGGACGGGCCTCGGTCAGAGCTTTTCGAGGGCCCCCTTCGCCTCCTCCGCCTCCTTCGTCCTCTTCGTGCTCTCGAACAGCTTGATGGCCCTTCGCAGGGTGGACTTGGCGTCCGTGATCCTCCCGCGCGCCGCGAGCGCGTTCGCCAGGCCCCTGAGCGCCTCGGCCTCAGAGTTCGAAAGCCCCGTGGCCCTGGCAACGGCTATGCTCTTGTTGAACGCCTTCTCCGCGGCCTCGGCATCCCCCTCGGCCAGATGGTAAATTCCATAGATGCGCCAAACATTCGCGAGGCCAATCCTGTCATTCGCGTCCCTCAAGCACACGACGGCCGTATCGAGAAACTCCCGCGCGAACTTCCGTTCCTTCATCTTGATGAAGCACTCGGCGGCGTTCAGGGCCGCGAACCCTTTCAGCGTGATGTTGCCTATCTTCGTCGAGAGCTCGATGCAGCGCCTGTGATACTCGATGCCCTCCTCCAGGTCGTCGGTGGCCTTGTGGACCTCGCCCAGGTTGTTGTAGACCCGGGCCAGCTCGGCGTCGTCCCCGACGGCCTTCAGGATGGCGAGGGCCCGGCCGTACTCCTCCTTGGCCCTCTCAAGGTCGTATTTGTAGAAATGGACGTTCCCGATCTCCAGCCGTATGCGGCCCACGAGGCCCTTCTCGTCGGTCCCCTCCGCCAACCCGAGGGCCTTCCTGTAGTGCTCCATGGCGCCCTCGGCATCCCCCTCGAGGATGCGGACGTAGCCCAGGCCCCTTAAGGCATCGGCCATGCCGACCTTGTCCTTGAGCTCCGTAGACAGGTCTAACGCATGCTCCAGCTCTCCCGTGGCCAGCTCAATCTCGGACATCCTGCTGTCAGCATGGGCCTTCTTTCTTAGGATCTCCGAGAGCATGGTTCTGGCCTCTGCCGTCGATGCCGATGCTTCGAGCTCGTCCAAGGCCTCCCGCAGTGCCTCGGAGGCCCTGGCCCAGTCTCCTTCCTGGATGAGCAGCTTTCCTTTATCGAAGAGGACCTTGGCCTTCTTCATCGGACATCCGAGAAGGTTAGGGGTTTAAAATCCTTGCCATTTTTCCCGGTACCTACGATGGACATTCGAACAGCCCATGGACCGCCGTGCCGTCCATGGGACATCCCACGTTATGGTTAATATGTCCGAAATGTAACAGCATCCTGGTGGTTTGTTGGGGCTAACCAAGGAATGCCATGACCAGCTTTTGGAATGGATCAACTCCATTCTCCCGCCTGTCATCGGGAGAGATATGATTTTAGTCAATGTGGACCAGTTGATTGACGACATACCGAGAAGCGCCCGTGACCTAACGGTCAAGGAGCTCACCCAGTGGTACAAGTTCGTCAGGAAGAACGAGGTGTTGAAGTAGGAAATGTGGTCATGGTTTGGGCAGCGGTCCTTTGTCCTGTGTGGCTCCCTTGACCCTGTTCTTGATGCTCCAGGCCCTGTTCTCGAGGCCCACGACGCCCAGCCTCCGGGCCATCTTGATGGCTTTGTCCGCCTGGATCTCGGCCTCCTTGAACTCGCCCTTCGAGAGCAGGAACTCCGCATAGTCGAAGCTCAGCTGGACCTCGTTGGCAGGGACGTCCTTATCGGCCAAGGCTATGAACGCCTCTTTGAATAGCCGCTCGGCCTCTTTCAGGTTGTCCTTCTTCCACTCGACGACGGCATGGATGCGAAGCGCGTCCGAGAGGCCGAGGTAGTCCTCGGTCTTATCGAATATCTTGATGGCCCGCTCGATGTACCTGTCGGCCCTATCGACGTTCCCGCCCTTGGCCAGGCATTCGGCCGCTGACGCGCTGGCATAGGCGATGTTCCTTTCAAGGCCGAGCCCTTCGGCGATCTTCATGCATTCCTCGAGGTTCTCAAAGGCCTCGATGTACCTGCCCATGCGCTTGTAGGCCTCACCGAGGCTCTGGTAAGCCCTGCTCAGCTGGTAGGCGTTCTTGGTCCTCTTCAGGACGATGAGGGCCTCGTTGAAGTTGGCCACGGCGCCCTCGTAGACGGCCCGCTCGGCCAAGACGATGCCCAGCTCCGTGTGGGCCTGTCCGATCTGCTCCTGGTCTCCGAGCTCCGTGGCCTGCTCGAGGAACAGGCTGAGGAACTCCTCGGCGGTGGCGAAGTCCGAGCGCCATCGGTGGAGCACCCCGAGGCCTAGCAGGGTCTCGGCTATGCCGTTCCCGTCGGGGATCTCCTCGTAGATCTCCCGGGCCTTCATATATTCCTTTGCCGATTCATCCATGTCCCCGGACCTGGTCAGGGCCTTGCCCAGAAGGAAATGGGTCCTGGCACGGTCCTTCAGGTTCTTCGAACGGTCTGCCTTCGGAAGGACCTCCTTGAGGGCCTTTACGGCCTCCTTGATCTTGCCCTTGTCGAGGTCGGCCTGGATGCCATCGAGCGTATTTGCGATTTCGGTCACGGCAGCACCTGCACCTTCATCTTATATAATCGAGATTAATATATTTGTGGTACGGAGAGGAAATGCTGGCCTCATTTCTCCAGGGCCCCGCCGCACGACGACCCGTGGCCGGCCGTGCAGCCGAAGCAATGGTCCGTCGTCACGATGCGTCTCTTCGCATGCTTGGCCGGGTCGAAATTCTTTATGTCCGTCGGGGTCCCGTGGCCGACCATCATGTCAAGGCCCAGGTTGAAGTCACAGTCATAGACGCTCCCGTCATAGCCTATGTCTATCTGGCTCCGACACATGAGCCCGCCGACGGTCGCGGGATTGAACGACCCTTTTAGGAGCTTCATGTATTCATCGTCCTTATCCTGCGTCTTTAGCCATGACAAAAAGCGACCTACAGGCATGTTCGTGATCGTGAACACATTGTTGAAAGAGATGCCGAAGTCCCTCGTCATTATCTGCTTGTACTCCTTCTCAAGCTCGGCAGTTTCCGGCGGAAGGAAGTCCTCCTCAGGGTTGAATACGAGGTCGAGGACGAGCCCCTTTTCCTTTCCGAAACCAGCCATGTTCAAAAGCTTCAGGGCCTTGATGCTCCTATCGAAGACACCGTCGCCTCTGACGGAATCGACCTCGCGCTTCTCATAGCAAGGCAAGGATGCGACAAGCTTTACTCCCACGTCCTTGTAGAACCTTATCATGTCCTCCATGCCCGGCTCGAGCAGTATCGTCAGGTTGGTCCTTACTTGGACATTCTGACCGTCCTTGCGCAGGGCCGTGACGAATCTTTTCAGGTTCGGGTTGAGCTCCGGAGCGCCGCCAGTGATGTCGACGAGTTTCGGTCTCACCTTGCGGGCCAGCGCGACGATCCTCTCCATGGTCGGCCAGCCCATGAGCTCGGTCCTTTTCGGGCCTGCCTGGACATGGCAATGCCTGCAGCGCTGGTTGCAAACCAATCCGACGTTTACCTGGATCGTCTCGATCCGGTCAGCCGTCAGGAAACCGCCGGTGACATCCTTTAACTTCTTATCGAAATCGTTCATCGGTATGCGTCCTCAAAGCCTGGCGGTTGATGTTATTCGGAGCCACATTATTAATCTTGTGCATCTGGATTTAATACCCCAAAATGCATGCAATATGTCGGGTGCGAACATGGCGACATTCAACGGTACCAAATGTGCTTCTTGTGGTGAAGGGGGATTCGACTATCGCTCGGGGCCATCGCTCACATGCCAGAAGTGCCACGTGGGCTCCTCCCACGGCGTCTGCGTTAAATGCAAGTGCACAAGGTGCACGAACTGCGGGTCGACATACCTGAAGTAGATTGTCCATTCACGAGGCGGATACGATGTACGCTCCGGCCATCATCGATGCGAAGGAGGCCGAGCGGTTCAAGCTCGGGCCCTACGATGCGCGCCTCCTGATCGACATCAAGGCCCAGGGCCACGTGAGATACCTTTACGTCCTTGTCGTCATCAAGGATGGCAAGCCATGTTACTATATCTCTTCTGAGGTGAACGAAATGGCCGCAGAGCTCGGCGGAGGCTCGCACTTCCTGTGTGCCTTCGAGGGAGACCGCCATTCCAATTATGGCTGCGATGACAAATGGGCCGACCTCGCAACCTTCAAAGAGATGGCCATCAAGATGGCCAAGGACCATCTAACGGTCAAGTAGGTCCCTGCGGGTCGACCTACACCAGCAGAGGGACACGCTTGCGATATTTTTTATACCCCGGCAGGTCCGATACCTCTTTCTCTTCCGTCTTGCACAGCCTGTAGTAGAAGAACAGGAGTATCGGGGCGAAGATGATGGTGAGCAATGTGGGCCAGCCCACCAGCCAGCCGACGATGACCATCATGAACCCGAGGTATTGCGGGTTCCTCGAGATGGAATAGAGCCCAGATGTCACCAGCTTGGCCTTCTTGACGTTCCTGTAGAGGGTGACCCATCCGACGATGATCAGGGCCATGCCTAGGCACATGAGGACGGTCCCGTAGACCATCGGTATCGTGAATGCCAGGTTCACGCCCAGGAACGGGACAACGAGGACGTAGTGCAGGCCCTCGATCTGCTGGGGCCCGATGGCCCTGGAGGCCAGCATGATGGTGAGCGGAATGCCATACATCTCTACGAACAGCGAGACGAAGAAGGCCACGACGAGGCCGTACTCCTTCCAGTTCGCCTTCCTACGGAAGGTGAGCGGCACAAGGAACGATATAAAGAACGCTATGTTCACGGCCACGACCTGCCACTGGCCCATCACGACGATGCCGATGAGAGAGCCCGTGAAATGGGCGTAGAAATGCTCGGCGAAGTCCTTGTAGAAAAGCAGCGTTGACAAAGCGAAGGCCAACAGCGAGGCTCTGACGATGAGGTTGGTCCAGGGCGGTCGCCCTTTCCTGTAGGCCATGAATCAAAAACCGCGAACGCGCTAATCAATCTTGCGTAATGGCCCCTGGCTCCGAAAGCCCTAAATGGCCCCATGGCCAATGAGGTCCCGATGCTCATCAGGGACGCGACGCTAAAGGACGCCAGGACCATAGCCAGGAACAACGTCCTCCTGGCAAAGGAATCCGAATGTGTGGTCCTGTCCCCGCGCACCGCCCTGGCCGGGGTCAGGGCCGTCCTTTCCGACGACAAGAAAGGCTTCTACATCTTGGCCGAGTCGGACGGGGCCATCGTCGGCCAGCTCATGGTGACCTTCGAGTGGAGCGACTGGCGCAACAGGCCGATCTGGTGGGTCCAGAGCGTCTATGTCGTGCCTGATTGGCGCAAGAAAGGGGTATTCACGAAGCTGTTCGAAGAGGTCAAGGGAAGGGCCCGCCGAAAGAAGGTGGGGTCCCTGAAACTGTATGTCCATACCTCGAACAAAAGGGCCACGAGGGTCTATGTTCGGCGCGGGATGCGGCAGGAGCACTACCGCATCCATGGCATGAAGCTGAAATAAAACGGGGCCTTTCAACGGGCTGATAATATTCAATAAATGCGGCATTCCAAAATGGCCAAGGGAAACGGACCTAGTGACGGCCACCTGTGTTTTTTCTCCACGATTAGAATATCTGAGCTGGCCTTGTCGGCGATATTCGCACAGCAATGTGCTATTGCTAATATGTAGGGCCCTATATTATATGGTTCTCAATATAGTCATACTGATTCTATAGAGGCCTATATATTTTATGACGATTCTATTGATATAGCATAAGGGCCCTCCCCAATCATGGGAACAGTAATGGGATATGGCCTGTCAAGGGCCAGACCTGGACCTGAACCCGAATAGGCTCGAGGGTGTGTGTGAGATGGTCGCATTCCAGACCGTGGTCCTTGTGATAATCATAATAATCATCGCCCTGATCTTCGATTTCACGAACGGTTTTCACGACGCAGCAAACTCCATTGCGACGGTCGTGTCGACCAAGGTCCTCACGCCGAGACAGGCCGTGGCCTTCGCCGCCTTCTTCAACTTCATCGCGGCCTTCGGATTCGGCGTCGCGGTGGCGAGCACGATAAGCAAAATCATACATCTTGGATATGTGCAGACCGACATCATCCCGTTCATCGTCCTCGGAGGGCTCGTGGGCGCCATCAGCTGGAACCTGATAACATGGTGGCTCGGCCTTCCGACCTCATCTTCCCATGCCCTCATAGGCGGCATGGCCGGCGCTGGTATCTCCGCCGCGGGCCTGGCCGCCATAAAGGTGTCCACCATCGAGCTCGTCGTCTTATACATGATAGTCTCGCCATTGATCGGGCTTGTAGTTGGCTTCATCTTCATGGTCCTAGTTCTACGGGCCGTAAGGAAGTCCAATCCGGCCAGGATCAACAAATGGTTCAAAAGGCTACAGCTGTTCTCGGCGGCGGCCTTTAGTTTCAGCCACGGTACAAATGATGCACAGAAGACCATGGGAATCATAACGCCGCTCCTGTTCAGTATAGGTTACTTCGGCTCCAGCGTCGATCCGAACAAGCTTCCAGTGCCTTTCTGGGTAGTACTGGCGGCCCATGCCGCTATTGCACTGGGCACAATGGTTGGCGGTTGGCGCATTGTCAAGACAATGGGGAACAGGATAACGAAACTGACTCCGGTCTATGGCTTTGCAGCCGAGACCGCAGGGGCCGCCACTATACTCGGCGCCTCATTGGGCGGGATCCCTGTAAGCACGACGCATGTCATCTGCTCATCGATCATGGGTGTCGGGGCCACCAAGCGGCTAAGCGCCGTGAGATGGGGCATTGCCCGGAGGATCGTCTGGGCCTGGATACTGACCATACCTGCGAGCATGTTCATCGGATACGTGGCGTTCACGATCATTAAGCTCTTCCTATATGGCCAATTATCGATATAGCGGCCCGTCCATCTGTCAGCGCGCCCCGTCGAGAAAACCCTGGATGAACTCTGCGATGCTATCCCTGCCGCGATAGATGCCGTAGTGGCCCTCGCACAATATATCGGCCTTCAGGGCCAGGAGCTTTCCCATCGAGATCTTCCACTGCTCTATGTCGGACCCGAAGGAAACATCGAACGGCCCGTGGATGTCCTGGCCGAACAGGATGCGCTTGCCGCCGATGTCGACATACACGACCATGCTCCCCGGTGTGTGGCCGGGGGTGTGCAAGAAGTGGAGCTCAAGGTCACCGACGGTCCTTGAGGTCTCCTCCCCCTTGATGATATCGTCGACCTTGACCGGATGGTATTCCATGGAATACCAGTCCGCTGCGGTCCTCCCCATGTTCCTACCCTCTATGGCGTCCAGGTCGCCCTCGTGGGCCACGACCTTGCAGCCGTAGGCCTTGACGAGCTCGGCCGCGGCCCCGATGTGGTCTATGTGCCCGTGCGTCAGGACGAGGAGCCTTATCCATTTCGGGTCCAGGTCCGTGGCATCCATGGTCCTGATGATGGCCTCGAGCCCAGGGCCGGCCCCGCAGTCGATGAGGACCAGGTCCATGTCCTTGCTGACCACAAGGTAGACCATGCAGTCCCTGGAGTCGGATATAGAAGACCCCCCGACCTGATAGACCCGCTCGTGGACCAGCCGCGCCTTGCCCATGGTTCGGGGATTCATCTCCCACCTGAAAAGGGTTCCTTCAGGAATTGTCGGTCAATGCCATACGAAAATGGGGAGAATGTAGCAAATTGACACTTCGGGTCTGAAAAAAATGTCCAACTTATGACACCGGCCCTTTTATAAATATACTGTATGAACAGGCGGTTACTTTTTAATATCAAAAGAGATTCGGGTCAGTGTCCCTCCGGACGGAGGGAATGAGGCTTGAGATTATGGACCAGAATGCTGACAAGAAGGCGGACCTGGCGGGCCCAGGCATAGGCAACTACGAGACGCTGGAGAAGGTACTTCCAGACGATTACGAACCACTGCTCAACCCCCAGGAGACGCAGATGGCGATCACAGAGGTCAAGAACGCTATCGAGAAGGGCCTCTGCAAGGAGCTGAACCTCTTCCGGGTCGAGTGCCCACTCATAGTGGACGCCACGAGCGGCATCAACGACATGCTGGACCGAGACGGGTCCAGGACCCCGGTACAGTTCCACATCAAGAACGACCACGACAAGCACCCCATCGACGCCCAAATCGTCCAGGCGGCGACCAAGTGGAAGAGATGGGCCCTGAAGGAGTTCAACTGCGCCGTGGGCCAGGGCGTCTACACCGACATGAGGGCGGTCAGGAAGGACTACTTCCTGGACCACGACCACAGCGCCTATGTCGACCAGTGGGACTGGGAGCGGGTCATGACCGCCGAGGACAGGAACCTGGATTACCTGAAGGGCATCGTCAAGAAGATCTGGAAGGTGCTCTACAAATCCCAGCAGCTGGCCATGAAGAAGTTCCCGAAGCTCAACACCAGCAAGTACCCGCCCATACCGGAGAAGCTGAAATTCCTGCACGCCGAGGAGATCCTGGACATGTTCCCGGACCTGCCGAGGAAGCAGAGGGAGACCGAGATCATAAAGAAGTTCCCGGCCATCTTCATAATCGGCATCGGCTGGTCCCTGGCCGACGGCTACCCGCACGAGAACAGGGCCGCCGACTACGACGACTGGGTCACCGAGGTCAAGGACAAGAGGAAGATGTACCACGGCCTGAACGGCGACATCCTGGTCTGGAACCCGGTCACCAAGCGCAGGCACGAGCTGTCCTCCATGGGAATACGCGTCAACGCGGAGACCCTGAAGACCCAGCTGACGATGGCCAACCTGATGGACAACATGAAGTACCCCTACCACCAGGGCATCGCCAACAACACGCTCCCCCTGAGCGTCGGCGGTGGCATCGGGCAGTCCAGGACCTACATGTACCTTCTCAGGAAGGCCCATCTCGGCGAGTGCAGCGTGACGGTCTGGCCCAAGGTGCTCAAAGACATGTGCGCCAAGAAGAAGATACACATCCTCGAGTAGGCAGGCATCGTTCGAAAAGGAAAGGATGTTCGGCCTCGCCGGGCATCCTTTCGATTTTGTTTTTTCACATGAACAACACCCGGACCAGCCCTGCTTCCGAATGCGAAAGATATTTCATTCCCAGCGACCTTCCCAGGTCCGATGAAGGTCTCTGACATACTCGCTAGGTCCGAAGGTACGCGGTTCTCCTTAGAGGTCTACCCTCCGAAGATAGCCCGCTCACCGTCGGGCCCGACACTGCCCCAGTCGTTCTCGGACATCCTAGAGACCGTCGAGCACCTTTTCGAATACGAGCCGGCCTTTGTGAGCGTGACCTACAATCCAGAGGGCAAGAACAAGGCTACATCCATACCGCTGGCGGCCATAATCAAGCAGAGATACAAGCTCGAGTCCGTGTCCCACCTGACCTGCATAGCCACGCCCAAGAAGGAGCTCCGAAGGACCCTGGACGTCCTGAGATTCTTCGACATAGAGAACATCATGGCCCTGAGGGGGGACAGGCCCAAGGACATGCTGCCCGAGAGGGCCGGCCCGGAGCATGCCTGCGAGCTCGTGGGCGAGATCACCAAGCACGAGGACAAGTTCTGCATAGGCGTCGCGGCCCACCCCGAGGGTCACCCCGAATGCGTGGACCATGAATGCAAGAGGGACCTGGCAAGGGACATGGTTAATTTCAAGGACAAGGTCGACCAGGGGGCGTCCTTCGCGATAACGCAGCTTTTCTTGGACAATAAGGTCTACTTCGAATTCGTCGACAGGGCCCGGAAGGCAGGCATCACGATTCCCATCATACCAGGCATCATGCCAATCATCAACATCGATGTCGTGAAGATCGTAAAAGGGCTCGCCGGGGCGTCCATCCCGCCTGCACTCGAGAGGAAGTTTGAGGCCCACAGGGAGCAGCCCGAGGAGATCTGGCACATAGGCATAGAGCACGCTATCCACCAATGCCGCGGTCTCATGGGAAAGGTCCCGGACATACACTTTTACACAATGGACATGTGGAAACCCGTGAAGACGATAATCGACGGACTGAAGTAGCCCTTCCTCGAGCTGGTCTCCGTCCTTCCTTCGGCATTCCATGAACAATATTATATATAGTATTTTATTCATCTATAATAATGAGATATCATGAATGATGCCGATTCCGGAATCACATTGACGGTCAGGAATATCCACAAATCATTCCCGGGCACCAATGTGCTCAAGGGGATAAATTGCGATATCAAGGCTGGGACGGTCTTCGGGATAATCGGTCCGAACGGCTCCGGCAAGACGACATTGCTAAGGATACTAGCAACGGTCCTGAGGCCGACAAGCGGGAATTTCCAGATGATGGGGCACTCCTATCCTGAGGACATGGCAGCGATACGGGAGATCGTCGGGTACTCCCCGGACCCTCTGCCGATAGATTGGCGGGTCGATGCCTATGATTTCCTGGAGTTCACAGCGAGGATTTACGATAGACCAGCATCAAGGATTGACGAGGTCCTCGACCTGACAGGGCTGAAGGATGAGGCCTTCAAGAAGGTCAAGGCCTACTCGAAAGGGATGCTCAAACGGCTAGGTTTCGCCCGAATCTTACTTGTGGACCCCAAGGTGTTCCTCCTCGATGAGCCCACATCGGGCCTGGACCCGAGTGGGCAGAAGAAGGTCCAGAACTCGATCCTTAAAATGGATCGTGAGGACAGGATAATCCTACTGAGCTCCAACAACCTCCATGAGGTCGCAAGGATCTGTGACGAAGTGCTCTTCCTGAAGGATGGGGCCCTCAGCTCTGTTGATTCGATCTCCGAGACATTCGAGGGGGAGGAGCTGTACATTGTTGAACTAATCCTCAAGAAGGCGAATGATGCCTTCGTGAAGGAAGCGCTCAAGAAATTCGAGGGGATGCGCCTGCTGTCGAAGAATAGAAACAAGGTCCGCTTCGCCTCGCAGAAGGCGATAAAGAACGAAGAGATGGTCGATTTCGTCAAGGAGATCGGTGGTGAGATTGAAGAGATCAGGATCCTTTGAGGGCCGGAGGACAGGCCTCCGGTTCAAGAACCTTAAGAACATTTTGAGGCGGGAGTACAGGGCCTCGCAAGTCAATTTCACACTTCCAGGTATAATAATCGCACAGGTCATCATAGAAGCGCTGTACCTGCTTCCTGCTTATTGGGAATCCGTACCGCCACTCGACTCGTACCGACTTTTCCCCCAATTCTGGGCATTGATCATAGTCTTTGTCTTCGGGGCCACGTCTTTTTCAAGTGAACGGGAATCTCGGATGATGGATCTATTACAGGCCAGCCCAATCAAGTACAAGGAAGCTATTGTCGGGAAGGTGCTCTATTGCACCGCCATGTATTTCGTCTTCGTTGCTTTGTATTTGATATCCCTCGTGCCATTCGCCTATAGTCTCGGTTGGGTGGTCTTTGCATCGTTCGCTCCCATGGTGCTCGGGCCATATCTCATCATCTATTACGTGATGCTATTCCCGACGGTTCTAGTATCCATGGCATCAAGACGAATCGTGTATGCCGTGGTCATTGCTATCTGTATGTACCTGTCTGTTGTATTCCTCGAACTGATGTTGATCTGGTACGGTCCAAAAAATGTGGACCTCTTCAGTGCCACGAACAATGACCTGACAGCAATCCCAGAGGGCGCTTATCCCAATCCGCTATTATGGGCTGTTCTGGCCTGTTTCGTGATATTGATGTTCTTCTCCCTGATCGGCTATGGTAAATATCTCTGGAAGGGGGCGAAAGCATGAGGCGATCGTATGTATTCGCCATTCTCTTCCTGATTGTATCCCCAGCGATATCGGTCCCCCTATTGAACCAGGCCATCGTGGTCCAAGGCCAGCCCTATAATATCGAAATGACTTGGACCGACAACAATGAGACGACAATCTTCTACTTTTTGAACTATTCGACCCAACTGACGATAACATCCTACGAGGAATCGTTCTATGGCAACCTGACCATCGAATGCAGCAAGCACATCATCTGTGAACAGCAAGAATACCAGAATTTGCCAATCAACAAGAATGCCACTCTGACCTTCAACATCACTTACAATATCGGCTTTGGGGGTAAATCAGAATATCTCCAGGCGACATTGGAAAATATTTCCATCTATGGGTATCATAAAGATTCCTACTTCCAACCTGTTGATTATCGGACACCAATTGTTGTACCGATCGAGACCCGTTTCGGATATCCTTTCAAGAACCCGCCTGTGATTAGTTATTCTACTCTGGATTACACGACCCGCATCGCCGATGGACAGGACATTGAATTGACATTGTCTGTGAGAAATGTGCTCCCGAATATTAACCTTTCAGGGTTCATCGGGGTCTATATTGATTATGACCCAGGCGAATTCGGCGCAAAAAATCCGCACATCGCCAAGGCCAAAGAAAAGGTCGAACTACCTCCGGGGTCCTCGAAGGAATTGAAAATCGTGCTGGAATACCCTAAGAACGCTACCTATCGTTTCTATGATGAGCTGATCGACCTCAACGTATGTCCAATATTTTCGCTGACCAGCGATTTCTCTGCCTATCAATATCTCAAGGCACTCGAAGGAAAAATGTGGATGCAACCTTCAGGTTTGCTCAAAGTCCAGTCCAAGGTTAAAGTTCAGGTCGTACCTGTTTCTTTGGCCGATAAATGGACGGCAGACCCCTGGAAAGGGGTGAAGATGCGAGTGACGGTCGAGAATGATAATAAGGAACCACTGAAAGATATCGATGTCATCATCATGGATGAAGTGACCGAATCATATGCCCCTGGTTTCAAGAGATATGGAAATGAGACGACCCTCCATGTCGGGGACGTCGACCTTCTAGATTCGAGATCGGTCAATTGGACGTTTATCCCTAAGACCAGCGGTTCCCACGATCTCACGGTGTACATCAAAGGACGGAAGGATGTCAAAGGAGGCTATAAGATCACATTCGAATCGGGCCTGAACCTCACATATTATAGTAAAGGAAGCCGCCTGAAGTGCGACAGTCGTGGCATCTGCAGAGAATATTATAGGATGCCCGTCACGGTAGACGAACCGATGGAGTTCAGCATCCAGACCAACAACTCTCGGGGATATGTCGGCAGGTTCGAAGTGACGACCCTCTACTATGAGGGCATCGGATTGACCACAGGAGAGGATCGCCTGACAAGGGATGGCTGGTTGGACCAGCATTCCCTTGTAGATGTCCAATTCTCTCAGGACCAGCTCGGACCTGGCCTGCAGAACCACTCCTTCCGGGTGGTCCCGAGAATGACCGGGGTGCTGGAGATCATTCCCTTTGCTGAAGTTGGAGAGAAGGTGCTGTTTTTCGACTCTAACACGGGGAAGCAGAAGCCTGAGCTATCAGATGCCTGCAATCATCGATACACTTCGATTTCCGTGGACAACATGAACTCAGCACATCCTTATGCCTTCATATGCGTCCAATCCAAGGAGACCAACAAACGCACGTACATGTATTCGATTACGCTATCCATCATTATCATCGCATCGGTCCTCCTCACGATGTATTATTCGATGATCAAGAAGAGAAAGGCAATAACGCGGCGTTGGAAACATCAGGAACGTCATCCGCCTGCGCAAGAGCCTGATGGGCTAAATCACTGACATACACTTTTACACAATGGACATGTGGAAGCCGACGAAGGCGATCATCGACGGGCTGAAGTAGAATTTGGATGTTCTGGCTTACCAGTCTTTGATCTCTGAACTCAACGAGAAACGCTTGACGGCCTCGGTGTGAAACTCATTGAGGATGCCATTATTGGCTCCGTCAATGTCACTGAACCCAAAAAAAACGACCTTTGGACCATCTATGCGAAAATACAGAGATATCTTCCTTGCGGTCGTTAAATATTCGCATTTGTTCTCCTTTGTTTTCACATTGAAATTCAACACCTTATTATAAAGGAAATCTCTAAAGAACTGATCCATCTCCGTGGCTGATATCTCTTTTTTCTCTGGTTGATACATGATCATTTTCTTGTATATGGTGGTCGTGAAATAGACCTTGATCGTGGGTATATCTAAAATGAGGGCCATCCAAAATCCAAAGGTAGCTATTACGAACATTGGCATGTTTTTGATATAGACACCGAACCACATCATCACGATAAACATTGGTACCGCAACATTCAGAGCGATGAGTGCGGCCCGCCAGACCGTAACACCCAAACCTTTGAATCGAAGCCATGTTCCCTTGTTGCTATCGATGGCTAGGGCGAGAACCCGACCTAGGTTGCTCATCTTTGTTCGAATTCGGTTCTTGGCTATTAAATCTTCTTTTCAAGGCTCTGTTCTCGCTGGCCCGTGAACATGAGGCCGTCTAAAACGACGATTATCGACGGACATACTTGGGGCCAGATCGCACTTGTAACCTCGCCTACATCCTGTGGTAGCTGTGTGCCTTCTTTGACAGGGACCGCTTCCAGTTCGGGCAGCCCATGCAGTCTCCCTCGCACTTCCACTTGACCGTCGACCGGGCCATGTCATCGAAGTTGAACTCGTCAGGGTAGGCCTCGAAGACGGCCTTGGAACGCAGGTTGTTCCCCTGGGTGAAGAAGAACTTCGGCGAGGTGGCGATTATCTTCTTGGCGAGCGCCTCCCTGGTCTCCGGCGTCCTCTGCTCCTCGTTATTGGCCAGGATATGGTCCAATTGAACGGGCTCTCTGGTAAGCCCCAGGACGCATTCGTCCTTTGCATCAACGTCGGGGACCCTGGTGGCAACGAAGTCCATGAACTCGCTGGCGCTGACGAGCTCGGGGCTTCCGGCCTCTTTCGCGAACTCCTCCAGGACCCTCTCGTAGGTGTATTCGTTCATCCTGGCCAGGACCAATGCCTTGTGGGGTATGAGCCGCTTCGCCTTCTCGATGATGCTGCGGGCCGTTTCCTGGTCCCGGCCCTGCACCGCGTTCTGGAAGAGTATCTTAAAGCCGTCGAAGGAATCGAGCATTCCACCGTACTCGATGGCCGTCAGGAGTCGGCCCTTCTTCTTGACGGCGCTTAGATAAGGCATCGACGGGTCCTCGGCGGGGATGTGGAGGATGTCGCCGTTCGAGCCTAGGTACTCGATGGCCTTGGCCACGGCCCTCTCGCTCTGGACGGCCTTGAAGGTCAGGTTGAGGATGTAAAGCATCCGGGCCTTGCTCTCAATCGGCCCTCCCTTCAGCTGGTGCCTCTCGCAGAACTGGTCCAGCGGAAGCTCGCCCTCGAGTACCTTGCGCAGGTCCTCGTCCGCGGACCTGTCGATGCAGATTCTTACGGGTATCCCCTCATTCCTCCCCATACTCCGAAAAACCATTACTTACCATATATAATTTCCGTGATAGATGCCTGCAAGGTCTCAATAGGCGTAGACCTTCCTGTAGGGCCTCGAGGACTGGGGCACCAGTTTGATGAAACCGGCCTTGAGGACCTCGTCCTTGGAGCCGCCGAAGAAGGTGCAGTATTCTCCCACTATCTGGTCCAGCAGGGCCCTGTCCTTGTCGTCGAGGGCGGCCTTCGATACCCCTTCGCCCACCTGATGGTCCGCCACATCTCCCCTGATGTAGATGACCCCGCCGTGCATGCCGGTCCCTATGTAGTTGGCCCTGTGGGCGGCCCCGGCCTTCAGCGTCAGGCCAAGCACCACGAGCCTCCCGCCGGCCATGTACTCCCCCAAGAAGTCTTGGGCCGTCCCGCCGATCACAACCAGCGGCACCTTGTCCTTGTACTCCTTCATGTGGATGCCGACGCGGTAGCCCGCGTCCTCCTTGACGAAGATGCGGCCCCCGCGCATGCTGTATCCGACTATATCCCCCGCATGGCCGTGGATTATCACAAGCCCCTCGTTCATGGTGTTCCCGAGGCCGTCCTGGGCGTTCCCGAAGACCCGGATGGTCGGCCCGTTCAGGAATGCCCCGAGGTCGTTTCCGGGCGTGCCGTAGATCTCGATGTCCACATCCCGGTCCACGCCGGTCCCGATGTACCTTTGCCCGAAGACGTTGAAGACCTTGAACCGCTTCCTGCCAGCCCAGGCGTTCTGCTTGATGATGAGGTTGAGGTCCCTGTACTGGAGACCCTCGGCGTCCACCTCGATGGTGTCGCCCACGACCCTCATGACCTGGCGCTCGACGAGCCTTTCCTTGAACGGTTCGTCCTCCTCTTCCTCGTCCTTTCCTGGCCCGCGCTTCATCATCGTCGATACCTCTCATTCGCCGGCATGCCTCACGTTAAGTATCTTCAGCTCCTCCGTCGTCAATCCGACGCCCCTCAGGTGGAACCTGTTGCCGCGGATGGATTCTATCGAGTTGATGCCCATGCCGCCGAGCATCTCCTTGATCTCCATGGCCCAGCCCTTTAGCATGTTCACGAGCCGTTCCTTGCCGATCTCGGGGTTGAGCCTCTTGGTCAGCCACGGGTCCGTCGTGGTCAATCCCCAGGCGCATTTGCCCGTGTGACAGCGCTGGCAGACCTGGCAGCCCAGCGCGATAAGGGCCGAGGTCGCTATGTAGACCGCGTCGGCGCCAAGGGCGATGGCCTTGAGCACGTCGGCGCTGTTCCTTATGCCGCCCGAAGCTATGATGGAGCCCCGGTTCCTTATGCCCTCCTCGCGCAGCCTCTGGTCCACGGACGCTATGGCGAGCTCTATGGGTATGCCGACGTTGTCCCTGATGATCTTGGGCGCGGCGCCCGTGGCCCCCCGGAGGCCGTCCAGGGCCACGTAGTCGGCCCCGGCCCTGATGATGCCGCTCGCTATGGCCGCCGAGTTGTGGACCGCCGCGATCTTCACGCCGATGGGCCGCTTCCAGTCCGTGGTCTCCTTGAGCGCGTGTATGAGCTGGGCCAGGTCCTCAATGGAATATATGTCGTGGTGCGGGGCCGGGGACAGCGCATCGGTCCCTTCCGGTATCATGCGCGTCTCGGAGACGTCCTTGGTGACCTTCTCGCCGGGCAGGTGGCCCCCTATGCCGGGCTTGGCCCCCTGACCTATCTTTATCTCGACAGCGGCGCCGGCGTTCAGGTAGTCCGAGTGGACCCCGAAGCGCCCCGAGGCGCATTGGACTATGGTCCACGGGCCGTAGTCGTATAGCGACGGGTGCAGCCCGCCCTCGCCCGTGTTCCAGAGGATGCCGACCTCCTTGGCAGTCATGGCCAGGGCCTTGTGGACGTTGAGGCTGACCGAACCGTAGGACATGGCCGAGAACATCACTGGCATCTCGAGCTGCAGGTTCGGGTACTCGTGCCCCACCTCGCCCGACGACAGGTCGATCTCCCCGACGTCCGGCTTCCGACCTATGTACGTCCTGAGCTCCATGGGCTCCCGCAGCGGGTCTATGGACGGGTTCGTGACCTGGCTCGCGTTCAGCACCAGGTGGTCGAAGTAGATGCGATAGTCCCGGTCGCAGCCCATGCCGGTGAGGATGACGCCGCCCGTCTCGGCCTGTCGGAGGGCCGTTCTGATGGCCTCGGGCCGCCAGTTCGAGTTGTTGCGGTAGGTCATAGGATTGTACCGTATCCTCGTTGCCTGCGTGGGACAGAAGACAACGCATCGGTTGCAGTTGACGCAGTTCTCGTCGCGGGTCATGATGCGGTCCGTGGCCGCGTCGTAGTATCTCGCGTCGTAGGAGCACTGCCGGACGCAGACCTCGCAGCGGATGCAGCGGCTATCGTCTATGTCTATCATGAACTCCGGCGGGAGATAGCTCTTCATGGGCGGAGGGTCGATCCGCCTCGTCTTTCCCTTCTTGCCGCCAGTGTCCTTCACAGGTCCGCCCCCCGGTCCTTCCTTCCGTGGAGGTCCCTGGGTCCGCTGACCTCGTGCTCCTCCATGGCCTTGGGCGTCAGCTTCCCGACGACGGGCTCGCCGCCCATGGGGATCCAGGACCTGTCCAGGTTGGGCTCCACGACGCGTATGGCCGCCTCCTCCGAGGCCAGGTAGACCATGTCGTCCTTCGTGGCCGCCGTCATGGGCCTCAACCGTATCCGGTCCGTGAGGCCTATCATCTCGCCGCTGTGGGACAAGATGATCGTGAAGGGCCCGTTCATGAGGAGGCTCCCGTAGGTCATACGGATGTACTTGTGGAAGTTGCGCTTCTTCTCGTCCATGCGGTCTATCTGCTCCCAGAACGGCGGGGCCATGATGCTTGCTACAACGTCCACGGGCAGGCCGTGCTTCCTCATGAGCAGGTCGGCGGCGTAGGCCATGACCTCGGAGTCCGTGTGCATGGTGCAGTGGTAGCCATACATCTCGAGGTACCGGCGGTTGATGCCGTAGGATGACAGCTCCCCGTTGTGGACCACGGTCCAGTCAAGGATGCTGAACGGGTGGGCCCCTCCCCACCAGCCCTGGGTGTTCGTCGGGTAGCGGCTGTGGACGACCCATATGTAGCCCTTGTAGCGGTGCAGCCTGAAGAACCGGCCGATGTCCTCCGGGTAGCCGAGGCCCTTGAACACGCCCATGTTCTTCCCGCTCGAGAAGACGTAGGCGTCCTCGATCTTGGTGTTGATATCCATGACCTTTTGGACCACGTAGTTGTCCTGCTCCTTGGGCTCCTGGCGCAGGACCTCCCTGGGCGGGGCCACGAAGTAGCGCATCAGCTGCGGCGGGTCCGGGGGCGCGTGCTTGTCGTCGTGGGGTATCTCCTCACCGGCGATTATCTTGAAATGCTCCGGCAGGTAGGCCTCGGTCCCCTTCTTCGCCTCCCTGGACATGTACATGACATGCAGGGCGTAGTATTCGCGGAACTCGGGATATATGCCGTAGGCGGCGAAGCCCCCGCCGAGGCCATTACCCCGGTCATGCATGTTCGTGATGGCCCTGATGGCGTTGGTCCCGTCGAAGACCTTGCCCGTCGTGCTCATCATGCCGAAGAGGCCGCAGGCCTCGCTGACCTTGTCCTCGCCGTAGGGGTTGTTGCGCCTCGCGATGTGGCCTTTCCCGAGAGGCATCTAATGGTCCCCCCGTAGCCTCGCGGGCAGCATCTCCTTCGGAAGGTGCTCGATGCCGAGCATCTCGGACATGAGGGCCTCACGGAACGGTCGGACATCGACCCGGTCGCGCATGAGGTCGGTCAGGATGCCGGCACCGGTGATGTCGGTGACCATTATGACGCCCTTGATCCTGCCGTCCTTGATGATGAGCTTCCGGTAAAAGCCGTCCTTGGCGGTCTTCATGAGGACCTCGTACCTCGCGCACTCCTCGTCCGTGACCTTCCCGGCCCGGCCCACGTCCTCGCTCGGGAGCGCGTTCATGCCCGCCGACACGACGGGCAGGTCGAAGTACGTGAAGGAGGTCATGCCCGTGCTGCCGACGTACTCCGAGGGCTTTCCTGCCATATTGTGGCCAGCACATCGTCCGCCCAGGTAGGCGTTCGGCCATATGGGCGATAATCGGTCCTGGTCCCAGACGAAGTCGTAGGCCTCGGCGGCATCGCCGCAGGCGTAGACGCCGGGCACCGAGGTCTCCATGTGCCTGTCCACGGCGATGCCCTTGTTCACCTTCACGGCCGTGCCCTTGACGAGCTCGAGCCTCGGCCTCACGCCGATGGCCACGATCACCATATCGCAGTCCAGCCTCTTACCGCTCTTCAGGATGGCCCCGCCCACGCGGGACTGGTCGGAGGACCTGCCCACGAACCTCTCGACGGAATCCTTTGTGATGACCGTCAGGCCGCGGGATTCCAGCCTCTTCCTGTAGATCTCCGAGCCCGCCTTGTCGAGGTTGACGTTCAGGACGCGCTCCAGTAGCTCGATGACCGTGACGCGCTTGCCCAGCTTGACCAGGGCCTCGGACACGCACATGCCTATGAGGCCCCCGCCTATGACGAGGACCTTGTTGACGTCCCCGACCCTGGTCTTGATGGTCACGGCGTCCTTGAGCGTCACGAATGTGAATATATTCTTCTTGTCGCCGCCCTCGGTCGGGGGCACGAAGGGAAGCCCTCCGGTCGACAGCAGGAGCTTTTCGAAGCCCAGAGGCTCCGGGAACCGTTTCTTGTCCGCGAACCAGACCTGCCTGGCCTCGAGGTCCAGCCGCTCGACCTTTGCGTCGAGTATGGGCACGACCCCCTTCTTCATATAGAAATCCGAGGTCCGGTAGAGTATCTGGTCGAGGGTCCTGGTCCCGGCGAGGAACTCGGCGATGAGCGGCCTGGAATATGGGGCGTAGCCCTCGTCGGAGACGACCGTCAGCAGGCCGTCCGTGTCCACCTGCCGGATGGCCTCGATGGCACCCACGGCGCCGGCGGAGTTGCCGATGATGAGGTACTTCGTGGTGACGGGCCCGTCGCCGGCCATCAGGGCACCTCCTTCTTCTTGGGCTTGCCCTCCGGGACGTCCTCTTCCTCGTCGACCTCGATGTAGAGGGCCCGGTTGGGGCAGTGGGCCACACAGGCCGGCTCACCCTGCTCGACGCACAGGTCGCACTTGGCCACCGCATGGCCCTGTTTCCTGTCGACCTGGATGGCCCCGAACGGGCAGAACAGAATACATGTGCCGCATCCGACGCATTTCTCGGCGTCGTGCTCCGCGACCCCCTCGTCATTGTAGTGCATGGCCCCGGTCAGGCACGCGGCCACGCACAGCGGCTCGTCGCAGAAGCGGCACTGGAGCCCGAAAGAGGTGGGCTTGACCCCATGGACCTTGATCCTCGGGAGCGGCCTCGGCCTCTCCTCCTTGAAGGCCTTGATGATGTCCTTGGATTTGGAATGGGCCACCACGCACCAGACCTCACACAGACCGCATCCCATGCAGTTCTCTTCGATGGCGTAGATCCTTTTTTTAGCGATGGGAACCCGCTCCTAAATGGTACCTTGGGACTCCCCCTGGTACATCCTACGCGTGGGGGGGTTTACTATGAATGACTGATACCATTTAAGGATTTCTGTGTGAGTATGTTCGAGTAATATCCGATGGAACAATAATGACAGAATCGGAACTAGTTCTCTTCGTCCGGTTCGTCCTCCCAGTTCGGGTTGTATGTCTGGGCGGGCGCCTTGGCCTTCTTGGAAATGCGCCTGACCTGGCCCGGGGCCGCGTCCTGGGGCTCCTCATCGTGGGCGCTGAAGTCGTGGTGCGCCAGGTCCTTGTCGAACTTCTGGTCCTCGTTAAGGGATGCCGGGGGCCTCTTGACGGGCCTGTCCTCGACCTTCTTCATGACCTCTAGGTCCTCGAGGAAGTACCCGATGCGCATGCCGCGTCGTTCGGAGCGGACCAGGCCCGCGCTCTTGAGGATGTCGATATGGTAGTTGATGGTCGAGGGGCTGACGCCCACCAGCCTGGACATCTCCTTCTGGGATATGCTAGGGGTCTCCTTGATCCTCTTCAGGATTATCTTCTGTATCTCCGTCAGCCGCGTGCCGTCGTTCTCGGGCACCTTCATGTCCGCCGGGTAGAACCGCTTGTAGATGCCGTCGGACCTGGACTTGACTATGCCCTCCCTCTCCAGGACCCGGATGTGGTAGGCCAATGTGCCGTTGTTGAGCTTGAGGGCATCCTTGATGGAGTTGTAATGGTCGCCGGGATTTGCGACTATGTAACCATGTATTTGACCGCGAACATAATGGTCGAGCACCGTATTCTTCTTCATTCTCGAATACAGGGGCACGAACAGGAAGAACAGGACGAAGAGCTTGCCCCGCTCGGTGCCGCCCACGTACCCCAGTGCCACGACAACTGATAGGAGTGAGATGCTTATAAATGCTGGGCCAAGGTCAAGCCTCACGGGTCCCGCCGGGGACTTGGGCACGGTCATCTGGTAATTGTTCGTGTTCCCTATCGGGTCCTTGGCCTCGATGATGACCTTCGAGCCGTCCTTGATGTCGGCCGTGACCTTGAAGAAGCCCGACGGTTCGACGGGGTACTGCACGCCGTTGATGGTCAGCGACGCGTCCGGGTCCGTCCTGCCGCTGATTGCGTACCTGTCCTTGGCCGTCCGCTGGATGTTCACGAGCTCCAGGCTCACCGTCGAATCCCTGGTCACGGTGATGGTGGCCTGGCCCATATTGCCCACGGCGTCCCGGGCCACGAGGTTCAGGTGGTTGGTGCCCTCCTGCAGGGCCACCGTGGCCCCGAAGGTCCTGGTCTGCAGGTCGACGCTGACCGCGTGGCCGTTCAGGATGAGGCCCGCGGACTCACTGACGTAGCCCTCGACCATCACTTCCGATGCCGTGGTGACGAGGCCGTCCTTGGGGGACAGCAGTGTGATGGTCGGGGCCGTGGCGTCGCAGATGACCGTGACCCGGACGGTCCTCGAGTTCCCAGCCTCGTCCCTTGCCACGACCTCGATGACGTTCCTGCCCTCGGTGAGCCCGACATCGGCCTCGAAGTTCAGGCCGTCCCGGCTGGCCCCAGCGCCGCCGACCGTGAGTATGGCATCCTCGTCGGTCATGCCCGAGACCATGATGTCCTTGGTCGAGGTCATGAGGTCGTCTTGGGGCGTGTCGACCGCCAGCTGGGGCGCGATGGTGTCCAGGACGACGGTCCTTGTGAGCTCCGCCGTGTTCCCGGCCTCATCCGTGGCCTTGACCGACAGCTGGTTGGTGCCCTCGACCAGGGCCAATGTAATCGTGAATGTCATGCCGTACAGGGACACGTTGCTGTCGGCGCCATTGAGCGTTACGACCACCCGGGCGCCCGGGTCGTTGACATCGCCCGAGACCACCAGGGTCCGCTGGTTCGTCGAGACATCGGTGGCCCTCGGGGCAGTGAGCTGGAGGATTGGCGGCTCGGGGTCGTAGAAGACGACCATGGACATTGTGGCCACGTTCCCAGCCAGGTCCTTGGCCGTGACCGTTATCACGTTGGTGCCCGATGCCAGCTCCTTCTGGCACTCGAACAGGCCGCTCGTGGACTGGCCCACGAGCTCGTCATCGACCCACAGGGTCGCCGAGGGCTCGGTCCGGCCCTGGATTGTGATGTAGCCTATGTTCGTGAACATTGACGAGCCGGGGTTGGCGGGCGAGGTTATCTGCAGCAGCGGGGCCACCACGTCCATGAGGACCTGGGCCGTCGTGTTGTTCGAGTTCCCGACATGGTCGGTGGCCTCGATGGTAATTACATTCGTTCCCGGGGACAGCTCCGCCGGGGCCGTGAACCTGTGCGAAGACATGGAAAGGGACGCCGAGCCCCCGTTCACCAGGACATGCTCGGTATCCGGGGCCACGAGGCCCCCGATCGTCACCGACGCCTGGTTCGTGACCTGCACGATTGGATCCAGGTTTATCCAGGGCCTGATGTCATCGAATGTGAGGGTGACCTCCGTCTCCCCCGCGGAAAGGTCGAGCTCCACCGACTGCTTCTCCAGGCCCTTCGAGACCGTCAGCGTATGGGGTGTCTTGCCTGTCTTGCCCGCGTGGTTGACGGAAAAGGACATTATGGGCGTCGGGCCGTAGGCCCCGTTCCCATCCGTCCGGTCGGTCCGCACGAGGGTCCCCGAGCTGTCGGATATCCACACCGTGGCCCCCTGGACCGCCTTGCCGTTGCTCTGGTAGACGGCCTTGACCGCTACGTCCCAGTATGCCTCGAGGACGGACGCGGGGTTCGGGTCAGGGAACTCCATGGAGCCGTAGGTCGTGCCGTAGAGCGTGACCTTGGTGCTCTTGGTCTGGCCGTCGCCCTGCAGCGAGATGTCCTTGCCGATGCTGGCATCGACCTTTGCGCCCGTCATCGTGATGGTGCTCTCGAACACCGTCATGCCTTTGCCCTTGTTCTCCGAGATCGTGGTCCCGTCTAGGACGATGGTGGACCCCTTGGCCACAAGGCCATCGCCCATGTTGGCCATGATGGAGCTATCGGTCACGGTCGGGGACGAGCGCTCGGAATAGAACCCGACCTGCGAGTTGGCCCTGATGGAGGTCCCGGTTATCACGGCCTGCGAATCGTAGAGCCCGAGGCCGTACCTGTTATTGGTCAACGTGTCGGACCTGATCTCGGCGTCGCTGTCTTGCAGGTATATGCCAATGCCGTTCGTGAAGCGCATTATGGTGCTGTTGGCCACGACCGGCCTGGCCTTGTTGATGGCAAGGATGCCGTGGCCCTGGCCGTCGCTTATGGTGCAGCCCTCGATGGTCGGGCCCGAACCGTCGGCTATGATGCCGATGTACGAGCCCATTATGGTCGAGGAGCTTATAGTGAACGCGGCCCTTCCAACGACCCTCACGCCGGACATGCTCATGGGGCTGCCCACGTTCATGATGGTGGAGTTCGTGATGAGGCCCGTGGAGCCGTCATCGAAAACGAACAGGTAGGGCGTCATGGGGTCCAGGGCCTTGATGAGCGAGCCGTGGATGAAAAGGCTGCCGCCCTGCTGGACAGATATCGTGAGGGAATCCGGCGAGGGGCCGTCCATGGTGATGTTCAGGTCGTTGAGCGTGAGCTTGGCCCCGGACAGGACATAGATGCTACCGGTCACGACGGCCGAGCCGCCGTTGTACGTCACATCACCGGAGACGATAAGGCCATTGAGGGTGGATGGGATGGGAGTGGCCCCCGCGATGGCCGGGCCACTGGATGGTATGAGCAGCAGGGTCTGGAATGCCATGAGCAAAGCCAGCGCCACAGCTAGATAATCGCGGGAGGCCTTGACCAGCGGACCGTAGGTCATCCTAGTACCCACCTTTCCTTCTAGGAACGATTTGTCTAGTATACTTGACACTTCTAGATTATAAATCTATTTATATATAATCATTTGAGCATCGTTAGAAAACCCTATATATAGTATATAAAGACCTCAATCTCAATGACAATTAATAATAAAATGAGAATGGGGGCCCTTTCGGGCCCCCGGATCGTTCAGTGCTGCCCAATGCTGTCCAGGGCCTTCTCGGCATAGTACTCGGCCTTGTCCGAGTTACCGCGGGCCGCGAACTGCCTCGCGAGCCTCAGGTTCCTCCGGCCGTCAACCCCGCTCGTTCCCTGGGCCTCGGCCTCCGTTATCTTGGCCTCGACCTCGTCAAGCCTCGTGGTTATCTCCGGGGAGGCCCCGGTCATGGTCACATCCGTGGGGGCCACGGCCGTCGCCGTCCCGTAGGCCGTGGGGGCCTCGGGCGAGGCCGGGTAGGCCTGCTGTTGCCCGCCGTAGAGCTGCTGGTATATGCCGCTCGGGGCCGGCTGCTGGGTATCCTGCTTTATTGCCGCTGCCTGGACCTCCTGCTGGGCCTTCATGTCCGCGTCTCGGGTCCTCTTCTTGCTGTATGCGCTGTGGCCCCCCATGACCGCCACGGCGCCCACTAGCAGGGCTATGACCATGATCCAGATCAGGATGTTGGTCTTGTCCGCGGCGGAGCTGCCGAAGTTGCCTATGCTGGACGAGGACTTCAGGACCACCCACATCTCGACCGTCTTCGTGTTGCTGTACTGGTCCACGGCCTGGACACGGATGGAGTTGTTGCCCTCGAGCAGGTTCATCCCGTAGGTGAAGGCACCGTCGTTTTTGACCTTGATCTTCTCGCCGTTGATGTAGACGCTGGCGCCCGGGTCCGTCTTGCCGCTTACAGTGAAGTTGGCCTTGGCCACCTGCTTGCCGGCGGATGCCATGGTCCCGTCGTCCAGCTTGAGGTTCACATTGGTGTCCAGGATAACGGTCCTGACCTCGGTCTTGGTGTTGCCCGCCGCGTCCCTGGCCACCAGCGTGATGGTGTTCTCGCCCTCGGTCAGCTTGAGCTGGGTCGAGAAGACGCCGCCCACGGACGATACGCCCTTACCGTTGACGGTCAGGTTCGCCCCGGGCTCGACGGAGCCTTCGACCATGATGTTCGAATCGATGACCGTTATCTTGTCTTGCGGGTTGAAGATTGCAAGCACCGGCGGGGTCGAGTCGCGGACGATGTTCCTTCCGAGGTTGACCTTGTTGCCCACATCGTCGACCGCCTCGATGATCACCTTGTTCTTGCCCTCCTTGAGCTTCAGTATGTAGGTCCAGTCGCCGGAGAAGGCCACCTCCTCCTTACCGATCCACATCTTGGAGCCCGGGTCCACGTAGCCCTTAATGGTGATCTCGTCCTGGTTGGTCAGGACGTTGTTGGCCGCCGGGTCGGTTATCTCCAGTTTGGGCGGGATGGTGTCGAGGAGGACCGTCCTCCAGGTGTAGTTGTGGTTGCCGGCCGTGTCCACGGCGTCGATGAACAGCTTGTTCTCGCCCTCGGAGAGCTGGATGCTGGCCTGGAAGTTGGCGCCGGCCACGGCCACGGGGACGAAGTTCACGAACACCCTCGTGCCCGCCTCCGTGAGGCCCGATACCCTGAGGCTCTTGTCGTTCGTCTTGTATCCGTTGTTTGGCTCGGAGATGACGAGCATTGGGGCCTTGGTGTCCACCTTTACGCTCCTTGTCTTCATTACCCAGTTCAGGGCCGCGTCCTGTGCCTTGACGAAGATGGTGTTGTCCATCTCCTTCAGCGTCACGGTCGTGGTCCACTTGCCATCGCCGCTCACCGTGATCAGCTTTGTGTTGACCCACAGCTGGGCGTTGGGCTCGGTGGTGCCGTTGACGGTTATCGTGGTCTGGTTCGTCAGGATGCCGTCCGCCGGGGCGTAGACCTCCAGTGGCGGGTTAATGGTGTCCCTGACGACCGTGAACTTCGTCTTGATGGAGTTCAGGACCCAGTCGAAGGCCGAAACATCGATGTTGTTGTTGCCCTCGACGGGCAGGTAAAGGATCTGCTCGAAGTAGCCCGTGGCGGACACGCTCGGCGTGAATGATGTGCCGCCCAACCTGACCTGCACGGTCACCGGCCTCTTGGTCGGCTCGGTGTTGTGCTCGGTGTAGCCCTTGACCGTGACGTTGGTGCTGTTGGTCAGGTACTTGTCGGTCGGGGCCGTAATGAGCAGCGGGGGCGGGACGTTGTCCAGGAAGAGGTCCGCCTTGTTGACCCCGTCCTTGGTGATGTCCGTCTGGCTGAAGTTCATGATGTCCCGGTTCTGGAAGGTGCCGGTGGCGTTTATCCAGTAGGGGCTCTTGAGCGTC
>Ga0315288_10000748_pt1 | contig 41303 bp, 38 predicted proteins | sample YL17G11_20_MG_FD_203454 | JGI IMG/M metagenome (GOLD analysis project Ga0315288, IMG submission 203454) | Sediment microbial communities from Yellowstone Lake, YNP, Wyoming, USA - YL17G11_20 | ecosystem: Environmental > Aquatic > Freshwater > Lake > Sediment | place: USA: Wyoming | collected...
CTCGGGCGCGGGGAATCCAGAGTTAAATGAATCACAGCCGGGGGCGGCTGTGCTCCACAAGACAACGGCGGAGTCAACCGCCTTACATTATCTACTCATTTATCAATAAGGTCGAGTCCACGGGCGCAATTCAGAAAATTTGTCCCCCAGGGCGGCAATTTTTCAGCCAATAAAAGGTTTTCCGCGACGTTGTCGCGTGGCGGGTGCGTAGGCGATTGGATGAGTATTTCTTCTCAGGCCACCAGGTGGCTGGTTCCCTTTATGTTTGTGGGAGGGCGCAAATGAAGACATCAGCCGTTTTACTGGCAGTGGTTTCGCTCGCCTTTGTGACCTCGTGTTATGGCGGGCCGACGTATACGGAGCGCGTTACGCAAAAATACGAGTTATTTACTCCGGAATCGTACAAGGTGGGCGTGGGTGACGTGTTGGAAGTAACGCTGGTGTCGCAGACCGAGACCGGCGAGCCCACCGCCAACAGGGAACTCGTGCGAAGCATCAGGGTCCTGCCCGATGGCACGATAGACTACCTCTTTAACGACGTAACGGGGGAACTGATGGTCGCCGGCAAGACCGCGCCGGAAGTAGCCAGGATGCTGGAGAAGCAGATCGTTGAGAAAAACAGGCTCTACAGCGGCGCGGGTGTTTCCGTTCTTATCCTGTCCAGCGCAAGCAGCCTCTATTATGTCGCGGGAGAGGTAAAGACCCCCGGCGCCTTTCCGCTGGACCAGCCGGTTACCGTTGTACAGGCGATAGTCCGCGCCGGATGGTTTACGGAATTCGCCGACAGGAAGCACATACAGATTATCAGACGCGAAGGCGACCGCGAGATACGGATGACCTTCAACTACACGGACTACGAACAGCGTCCGGGCAGGACCAAATACGACGACATAATGTTGCACCCCAATGACACGGTGTTGGTGCCTGACTGAACCGCCTGCGTCGCGGGGTGTGATTTCGCCTGAGTTCGCCTGCGATACGGAAACCTTATGGGAAAGCGAGGAGTTGAAACGCGGGCCCTATTTCTTATAGGGGCGCTTGTGGCGCTGCTTTGCAGCAGTACCGCTTACCCTCGCTTCAGGTTTCAGGGAGACATAAGCGGCTCTTGGGAGTTCAACAACAACATAAACAGTTCTCCCACCAACCCCATTTCCGACAGTATATGGACGGTATCACCGTCGTTTTCCGTCACCAAGGGCAATGCGCAGCGGTCCATTGTCGCCAACTTCGGCTTTTCCTCTCGAAACTATCTAAAGACCATCAAGCAGGATCGCGACACATTTACCGGCGGACTTTCCGGGCATTACAGCCTTTCGCGCAGGACGGCGGTTGATTTCTACGAGACATTGTCATACTCGCCGAAGGTCACAACGCAGTCCGTGAATTTCGTATCGGTATTTACGGATGCCGGAATAGTCACACAACTGGTTACCAGCAATACTGCATCCAGTCTGATAAGTAATGGTCTCGGCGCAAGCATAAGCCATGAACTGACGCGAAGAACCACGCTGACGTTTAGCGGCACTATGGACTTGGGCCGATTCAGTTCCAAGGCTTTCAGCAACACCTTCGGATCGTTCCTGCGAGCCGGCGTGTCGTATAAATTGAGCAGGCGAGATGTCCTCGACTTTTCCGTGTCGCACGGGTTCAGTTCTTTCGGCAATAAAGTAACTGATACCACGACGGACACAGCGGGTTTGGAATGGCACAGGGAGTTGACGCGGGTACTTCGCGGCCAGGCAAGCGTGTACCTCACTGACGCCCGGACCAAAATTTTTTCATCCAATACGATAACCGGTTCGCAAAGCGCCCGATTTCGGGTCGGCGGCCGTTACCTTATAGATCCGAACACGCACTTGGTCGCTGATGCAGGCGTGAATATTACCAGGGCGATCGGCAATGCACAAACTACTGGGAGCAATATGAGCGCGGCGCCGGATTACGATATCTCGCTGGCACGGCGCTTTGTTCATAGCAGCATCACGGCCAATCTGCGCCAGACCTTTAGCACCGGCTTCGCCACGGGCTTCAGCACCGCGTTTGAGGGCCTTACATACGCGTACGAATTCAGTCCCGACCTGACGATGGACGTTAACCTGTCCCGTTCGACAAGCAAGTCTTCGAGCAAAACGGGCGCAAACGCCGTAGACGTCAGTACCGTGGCATTATATGTGCGGTTGAGCTATAAGATAGACAGGCGCACCTTCTTTACCGCAACATATTCGGGTGTAAACCAGACATCGAAAGGCGGAAACGTCGGAGGAAACATCAGCCAGAAGGTTCTCATACTCAGCATAGACATACTGGACCTTACGCGAAGACGGCCATGATGATTCAACGCAACGGGACAGCGATATGGCGAATTGGTTACACAAACCAGAACGCCATGTCATACGTTTACTTATTACGTACGGCCGGTGGTAAATACCGGAAACAGATAATACCTGGCCGGAGGCATAGTACCTTGTTGTCAGAAGGCGTTCTCTCGGTAAACAGGCTTACGGAGAAATCACAATGAACATGCTCGACATAGGAATGCCGCAGCTGCAGGGCGAGAAAAGAGGCATGGAGCCGGCGGATATCCTGCGCATATTGTGGGGCAGGAAATGGCTCATACTTATCCCGCTGATGGTTGCCATCATGTTCGGCGGAGTGCTCTGCCGAATCCTGCCGAAACTGTACACTTCGACCTCCATCATATACTTCAAACGGCCGGAATACGCCGTTGAAAACCCCTCCCGCGACTGGGCGGTCAGCTATCAGGTCATGTTCAAGGACCGCGCGCAAATGCTGATAACGGACGTCACCCAGCAGTCCAAACTGGAGGAAGTGTTTGAGAAGCAGGGGCTGATCGATAAGAGCCGCCCGCAAAGCTTCATGGGCCGCATTAGGAACTTCCTGTTCGGAATAGACCCCGGCAAGGACCCAAGCGTAACAGAGCAGTTTGAAGATGCAAGGGACAGTCTGGACATTCAGCCGCGCGAAGACCGCCCGGCCATCCTCATCAAATACACCACCACTGATGCGGTTACCGCCCGTAACGTCTGCGATGAAATCGGCAAGTTGCTTGAACAGGCGGAACAGGTCAGTGGCGAACGACTCAAGACCCAGAAAGAAACCTACAACGCCAGGTGCGATGCCGCCAAGAAGGCTCTTGATGATACGCAGGCTAAAATCCGCGTGCTATTGACCGATGCCATGAACAAGCGCACGGATCCGCAGCAACTGCCCACCATGTATCAGAAGTATGAAACCCTTGGACACGACATCCAAGACCTCTCACAAAAGATCAACGAGGACTCGTTTGCGCTGCAAATGCAGAGAATAATGCTGCCCACCATAGAGCGCATCAAGGAAACGCCTCTGGTCGAGATCCCCGCTCCCGGTAAGGAGCAACAACCTGAAGAACAGCTTTGGGACAAGGTAATAAAGGATTACGAGGATTACATCAAGAAGAATCCGGATGATCCCAAGTCGAGGAAAATGGGGGAGGCTCTTCCCGCCTTGAGGGAGAAAGCCAGAGAGCAAAACGCGAAAATTGATAAGCTGCCCATTGAGCTGCCCAGACTGCTTGCGGAGCAAGAAAGGATTAACAAGCACGTTGATGACAACAGCAAACTGGGCCGCGAGAAGGCGGCAAAGATAGAGGAAATCAGTAAGACATTGATAGACGAGGATAAAAAGCGTGCCGCGAACGACAGCAGCGCCAAATCAATGGAGGAAATTGATACTCTGAGGAAACAGAAAGGGACGCTGGAAGACGAATCCAAGGCGCTCATGGCTGAAATTGCCAAGGACCAGAGAACGTTGCGCGGCATGCTTTCCGATATCAAGGAATACAAAGCGCTTGCTCAATTGACAGGATATAAGGTGCCGGAACCTGACAAGACCAAAACGCCTGAAGGGGGCGGAACTCCTGAAAACCCTGAGGAACAAAATGCCGCGCTGAACGCCCTGCTCAAGGACTATTTCCCGAATGGAGTGCCGCAGAATATTAACCCCGACTGGCTTGATGTAGTAAGGAAGATCGTCTCGCTCGATGCTGCGATCAAACGGAACATCGACAACCTCGACCTACTCAAAAAGCAGCAGACTGAGCAGAATGACAAGATAAACGAGGCAATAAAAACACAGGGCAAACTCGACGAACTGCGCGCCAAAGAGAAGAACGATGAAACCGCGTATGGGAAGGCGCAGGCTTTGCTCGAAGCCGCCATAGCGATAGAAAACCTCTGGAACCGGAGCCATGAGAGCGGCGAGAACGCCGATGTGCGGCGTTACCCCGCTGAATTGCCGCTCGTTAACAGTTCGCCGAAGTTTGGCATCATAATGCTGCTGGCCATCGTGGGCGGTATGGTGATTGGCGGGGCTCTCACGCTCCTGGCCGAGATGACCGACCACACGATTAAGCGGCCAACGGATCTCCGCAGGTTCCTTGACCGGCCGGTGCTGGCAAGCATCCCAGCCCTCGACATCGGAAGGTTCCACACGCCGGAGAACCTCTTCTTCCGCACGAAGCGCGCCGTGGAGGCTGATCTGGAGAGCGGCATACTGTTCGACAAGAACTACGTAAAAGACATCCGGTTCCGAAGCATCGCTACTGAGCAGATACGCAAACTCCGCCTGAGCATGCAGACGCCCGACGGAGAGAGGATCCGCACCATCCTTGTTACGAGCGCGCTTGCCGGCGAGGGAAAGTCCACCGTTGCCGCGAACCTCGCGGTCGCGATTTCGCAGATGATAGGAGAGTATGTGCTCCTTATCGATGCAGATCTCAGGCGTCCGGACCTGCACAACTTCTTCGGCATGCCGCCCAAGCCTGGCCTGTCGGAGTATCTCGAGCACGACATCGACCTAAAGCAGCTGCTCGTGAAGACGGAATTCGAAAAACTAACCCTTTTGCAGGCCGGAAAGGTGCCGGCGAACTCCACCGAGTTGCTCAGCAGCGACAGGATGCACCACCTCGTCAGAGAAGTGAAGTCCCGCTATCCGGACAGGTATATCATCCTCGACTCGCCGCCGGTGCTTTCAACATCCGAGCCTAACGTGCTTGCCAACCAGGTTGATGGCGTAATCCTTGTGGTGCGGGCCGGCATGACCCCGCGCGAACTGGTTGAGGACGTGCTGGGCTCGATTAGCCCGGACAAAGTCATGGGAGTTGTGATGAACGATGTCCGCACCGAGGCCGGCAAGTATTACTCGCCGAGCTACGTATGACCGGCGCGACCGCTGAAGGTTGAAGATGTCAGTGAACTCTCACGACCAACTCTCTTCCGGGCGCCCGCGCGCCGGGTGCGTGGTCGGCATCGCCGGGCCGAGCGGCTCGGGGAAAAGCACGCTGGCCGAAAACCTGGCGCGGCGATTTGACGGGCGGTGCGTGATTGTCAGCCAGGACTGGTACTACAAAGACCTTTCATGTCTCCCTCCCGAGAGACGCGAGGAAGTGAACTTCGACCAGCCGGGGGCGCTGGACTGGAACGATCTGGTCAGGGATCTCAGGTCTCTACGGGCCGGGCGGCCGGTTGATGCCCCTGTTTACGACTTCCATACGCACACACGTTCAACCGCCGTTCGCCGCTTGGAGCCGCAGCCTCTGGTCATTGTCGAGGGCATCCTCATATTCTATCCGACTGAACTCCGGCGGGAGATGGACTACAAAGTGTACTTGGATATGGCCGACGACATCCGGTTTATCCGCAGGCTCCAGAGGGACATGCAGGAGCGCGGACGGGATGTCGAGTCGATCATCAAGCAGTACCTGGAAACAGTTCGCCCCATGTACGAGAGATTCGTCAGGCCGGCAGCGGCTTTTGCCGATATATGTTTGAATACATCGGGTCCCGTTGATCTTGGCCCGGTTGAACAGCGTGTGCGGGCGCTCCTGGCGTGAGCGTTCCGGGCCGCCTGCGTTAAGGCGGTCACGGGAGAACGGGCAGCCGTGTTGCTTTAGCGGCTGGCTCCGTGGATAATGAAGCGTGTTTGTAGCGGGAAGGAAAAGGGAAACAGTGTCCACACCGTCATCAGTGGATAGAATGCCGCAAGCCTGTTGGTTTGTGGTCAAAGCGCGATTAGCATGACGTAAAACGTTTTGTGAGCAACGCATGATACTCGGCATCCCGGTCTATGTTCTTCTGGCGCCAGGCGGTGGGTTCCTGACGGAGAACAGGATACCCATATTTTTCGCTGCAGTTGCGATGTCGATTATAGGCGGGGTCATTGCCTCTCGTTCGGACCTGTTGAAGCGGTTGTGTTTTCTTGGCTTTATGGCGACGCTGGTGTTCCCGATCTTTGACATCAATTTTTTCGTGGACCGCGCATTTGTCGGCGTTCCCAGCGCACGCGGCTTGTATATTACCGCGGCAGACCTGTTTGCCTTGAGCCTTGCGGTTGCCGTGCTTCTGGGAGGAGGCCATCCAAAGATAAGAGCAAAGTTTCCCGGCGCCTTTCCCTACCTCGCGTACATCGCCATCGCCGCTTTGTCCATGGTCAACATGCTTTCCTATGCGCCTGTCGGCTTCGTAAACCCCGCCTATGCGTACGGGGTCTTCGAGTTGTTCAACATTGTGAAAGGACTCGTGGTATTCTGGGTGATGGTCAACTTTATGCGGGGGGAAAAGGAAATCAGGCTCGTCTTAATTGTTTTGATGAGCGCCATCCTCATTGAGGCGGCGGTTGCGGCGTACCACCAGTATGCCCTGCACATATACAGGCGTTCAGCGGGTACGCTTGGCCACTCAAACTCACTGGCGATGTTCATCGGCATGATTCTCCCGGTGGTTCTGCTGTTAATGCTGACAAGCAGGAAGGGGAAAGTGATTCCGTGGGCGCTGGCGGTGCTGTTTGTTGTCGGAATCGCGCTGATGCTAAAGACCGTGGCGCGCGGGGGGATGGTTGCGATGGTCATATCGTGCAGTCTGGCGGGGGCGCTTTTGGTGCTGAAGGTGCGCCGACTGCATGCGGCGCGCATCGCGCTTCTGATAATACTCGTCGGCGCCGGAGGGGCTGGTCTGATATACAAGTTCTGGGGCGTGATAATGACGAGGTTTGGAGCGGAGAGCGGGGAGGCAGCGGCATCCACCCGCTCAAGAATTACGCTGCTCCAAGCCGGTGTAGATATCTGGCTTGAAAGTCCGGTGATAGGTAACGGCATTAACTCCTTTCCCATAGAAATAACGCTGAATCCCAGGGGAGGTATCGGGGTCGCGGAACAACACAATCTCTATCTGTTGACTCTGTGCGAAACGGGCGTGTTAGGCTTACTGGCCTTCTTTGCGATCATATTCAGGGTCTTTCAGATAGCCCGCCGTCTGATACAGCAGAACATCAACCCGGGATTACGCGTCCTTTCAATAGGCCTGGCGTGCGGCATGTTGCACGTGCTTATAGAAAGTTTCTTCGAATTCATGTTCCGAGCGGTGTTCATCAGCTACATATTCTGGATGTTTGCGGCGATGATTGTCTCCTCCTGGTACATGTTTAAGGACCAGGTGACGCAGATTCAAATGGCCAGGCTGGCTTTCGCCAGGCGAATGACAGCGGCCGGCGACGCTGTTCCGCGCCGCGTGCCGCAATACGGTTCCTCCCTAAAACAATAAGGAGTCGCAAAGGATGAAAGAGAATCCAAGGCTCTCGGTTGTCATGCCGGTTTACAACGAGAAGAACACGATTCTCAAGGTCATCGAGCTCGTGCTTGCTACCGGCCTGGTCCATGAACTCATAGTTGTTGACGACGGCTCTTCCGATGGCACGCGAGAAACGCTTGACACCGTCAAACATCCCGCGGTGCGCGTCATAAAGCACGAAAAGAACGCCGGGAAGGGCGCAGCCCTGAAGACCGGTTTTGCCGGCGTGACCGGCGACATCGTCATCATTCAGGATGCCGACCTTGAGTACGATCCGCGTGAATATCCAATCCTCATGGCGCCAATCCTCGAAGGCAAGGGGGACGTGGTGTACGGGACCCGCTTCGCCGGCGGAACCCACCGTGTCCTTTACTTCTGGCACTATGTCGGAAACAAGTTGCTGACGCTGTTCTCCAACATGCTCACCAACCTCAACCTCACTGACATGGAAACCTGCTACAAGGTTTTCAGGGCGGATGTTCTCAAGAAGATCGACATAAAATCAAAACGCTTTGGAGTGGATCCGGAACTCACCGCTAAGGTCGCCCGCATGCGTTGTCGCATTTATGAGGTGCCGATCTCCTACTACGGGCGCGACTACTCCGAGGGAAAGAAGATTACCTGGCGCGACGGCATTGTGGCGGTGTGGACCATGGTCAAATACAAATTCTGTAACTAGCGCCTGCGCCCGCCAAAAGACAACTTGATTTCGGGTCCTGGCGCGCGCTGTGCCTTTCCGTCCCGGTCTCCGCATTTTATCCTTTGCGTCTTGCGCCGATTTAAGGTAAAACATACCACGAAACCGGTTCGATTCTTGCGTTTCAAGCGATATTTATGGAACTTCCACAAAATATTTTGGTTACAGGCGGCGCGGGTTTTATAGGTTCGCATCTTGTGGACCGCCTCCTCGCAAAAGGTTGCCGCGTTACCGTTCTTGACGACTTCAACGACTATTATGACCCGCGCATAAAACGCGGGAACGTCGCCCCGCATCTGAAAAATCCGCGGTATGCGCTTGTGGAAGGCGACATACGCGACAGGCAACTCCTCGCCCAAATCTTCACCGAGGGCAAGGACAAATTCGACCTTGTCGTTCACCTCGCCGCGCGCGCGGGCGTGCGGCCCTCCCTCATGCAGCCGTCGCTTTATTGCGATGTCAATGTGGTGGGCACGTCTCTCATTCTGGATGCGGCAGTAAAAAGTGGCATAAAGAAATTCGTCTTCGCATCCTCGTCATCCGTCTATGGCGACAATGAAAAGGTCCCCTTCTCCGAAACGGATTCCGTGGACAACCCCGTCAGCCCCTACGCCGCGACGAAGCGCGCCGCGGAACTCGTGTGCTACACGTATCATCATCTTTTCCAGATGGACATCGCCTGCCTTCGCTTCTTCACTGTTTATGGCCCGCGCCAGCGCCCGGAAATGGCGATACATAAGTTCACGCGCCTCATCAGCGAAGGCAAACCGTTGCCCATGTTCGGCGACGGCGGCACTGAGCGTGACTACACGTACATCGACGACATCATCGACGGCGTCATCTCGATCATCGAGCGGCACCGCGGCTACGAGATATACAACCTCGGCGACTCCAACCCTATCCCTCTTGCGAGGCTTGTGAAACTGATTGAAGAAACCCTCGGCAAAAAGGCCCTCATAAGGCGCGAGCCGCCGCAGCCCGGCGATGTCCGGCGCACCTTCGCCGACATCGGCAAGGCGCGGCGGATGCTCGGCTACGAACCTCGTGTTCCGATAGAGGAAGGCATCCGACGTTTCGTCCGCTGGTACGGGGAACAGGCGCATTAATACGGTTTGCCTTTGAAATTCGCAGGCCGTACCTGTAGAATTATATGCTCTAGTTGAAATTGGTGAATTCCCGAAACAGTTAGTGCCGTAATTGAACACATTTGCTAAACGCAATTCGTGGGAGGGGAGCATGAAGACAGCCATTATTGCCATTCTCATAATCGGCGCGCTTGCGGCGGGCTATTTCCTGTACCCTAAGATAAGCGGGACCAGCCCCGGGAATAAGGATAAGAATCAATCCGCCGGCGTCGCACAGGCCGGCGGCAATGGGCAGACCACTGACAACGCGGGCCAGCAGCAAACCGGCGCTGCGTCCCAGCAGACTCAAAATTTCGCGGCGGGCGGTCCGTCACCGGATGTGCCCGTTTTGGTTGCGCAAGGCGATTCGCTGGCCTCAAGCGGCAAAATCCTTGAAGCCCGCAACGCATATTCCGACGCGCTCCTCAAAATACTTGACCAGAACACCGAGTTCGATGGCCGCGCCGCCTTGATTGATCAACTGAAGGCGAAGATGAAGCCCCTGAACGACACCATATATGGCCCCGGCGGCATCTTTGAGGGCCAGGAAACGTACACGGTGCAGGCCGGCGATAACCTGACCAAGATCGCCGCGGGGCACAAAGTTCCGTACCAGTTAATCGCGAGAATCAACGGCATACCCGCCCCGTACCTGAATCTCCGCGTCGGGCAGAAACTCAAAATCATTAACGGCCCGTTCCATCTGCGTGTGGACCTCAGCGACCGGCGAATTTACGTATTCCACGGAAATTATTTCTTCAAGGACTACGAAATCAGCGTCGGCAAGCCCGGTTCGGAGACGCCCGAGGGCCAGTATGTCGTAATGGACAAAATGGACAGCACGCGCTCCCGCCTACAGTGGCGCGACCCCGAGAACGGCGAACTGCATTATTCCGATGTCGAAAAGGAAAATTTCATGCTCGGCACGCGCTGGATAAAAATAAGCGACCAGGGCATTGGAATTCACGGACGCAACAAGCAGATGGAGGACGCGCCCCTTGGGGAGGCCGTCTCGCACGGCTGCATCAGAATGCGCAACAACGAAGTTGAGGAACTGTACGACCTCCTGGTGCCGAACGATTCGCACGTCAAGGTGCAAGAATAATTGCGTTGCTTTTTACACGAACTCTTCTGAATAATCGTGTAAAGAAATAAGGGCCTGTTTCACCATGGCGACTATATTCGAAATAAGCGAAGAGCAGAAACTGCAACTCGCCGCACTCTTTGAGGTGGGCAAGACAATCATTTCCACCTTTGACGAGGAAGAGGTCCTGCACCGCATCCTCACCTCCTGCGCGAAAGTCATGGTCGCGAAAATCTGCACCATTCGCATGCTCAATCAGGAAACCGGCATGCTCGAACTCGTCGCGGCGGAAGGCATGCCCAGGGAATTCCTTGAAGAACTTGAAAGCGACATCGCGCTCGGCGAAAGCGTCGTGGGCAAGGCCGTCCTCAACAAGCGGCCGTACCCGGTCGTTGACATCCAGCAGTCACCGTACAAGTACGCCGCGCTCGCCCGCGAACACAGCCTTCGCTCGCTCCTCAGCGTCCCCATGATGCTCCACGGCGAGGCCATAGGCGGCCTGACAATCTACTCCGAGCGTCCCCACGCTTACGACCAGGGCGAAATCGCCGTTCTGGAGTCCATCGCGGAGCAGGCCGCCATCGCAATCGAGAACGCAAAACTTTACCAGGACGTCATCGGCCTGATTGTTTCGCTCAACAAAATCATCGAGTCCAAAGAGAAGTGGCTCCACGGCCATGCGGAAAGGGTCACGAACAACTGCCTCATCGTCGCCAGGGAACTCGGCCTGGCTCAGCGAACGATTCGCATGCTGGAGCAGATTGTCCCGCTCCATGACCTCGGCAAAATCGCCGTTGACATCAACCTGCTCAACAAGCCGGAGGCTCTCACCGAGCAGGAGGTTGAGATAATCCAGCAGCACGTTGTCATCGGCGAGGGATTTCTCAAGGCGGTGAAACTCTTCCACCAGGGGCTGAAACTTGTCCGCAATCACCATGAACGCTTCGACGGCACCGGCTACCCGGACCACTTGAAAGGCGAGGAGATTCCGCGCGAGGTGCGTCTGCTGACGATAGCGGATGCGTGGGACGCGATTACCTCCGACGCGCCGCACAAGCCCGCCAGGGGAGCGGAGGATGCCGTTGAGGAATTGAAGCGCGGCTCGGGCACGCATTTCGACCCGGCGATTCTTGACGTCTTCATCACTCTCGTGCTGAAGGGCAAAATCAAGCCCGCCTGCGGCCGCCGCTAGAACAGTCAAAGGATTTCGCGGGGGAGGCTTATCTCAACGACGCGGAGTTTTCCTACGTGGCGCGGGCCGTCGGCCTTGAAGAAGCCTTGCTTCGGAAGCGCAAACGTTATCGTCTCGTCCGCGATCACCGCGCATCCCAGAATTTCGCCCGTCGTGCAGTCCAACCCCGACGGCGCGTCAATCGCGACGGTATAAGGCCTCACGGCGTTGACGCGCGCGATGACTGACGCTATCGGCTCGCCCACCTTGTTCTTTAGCCCTGTGCCGAGCAGCGCGTCCACAAGAATTCCGCCTCCTTTGCAATTTCCGATTTCCCGCTCAACGTCATCGACGCCCGCGATGGGGCGCACGTCAAGTTTCATCTTCTTGATGATCGTGTAGTTTATGCCCGCGTCCGACTTCGGATCAATGGATTCCTCCTGTCCGAGGAAAAATACTTTTACCGGAAGCCCCGCGTTGTGCAGGCGCCGCGCGATGACGAAGCCGTCTCCGCCGTTGTTGCCTTTGCCGCAGAGGACCACGACGGGCCCGGCGCATTTTCTCTCGCGATAGGACTTCGCAATCAGTTCCGCCGCGCCGCCGCCGGCGTTTTCCATCAGAATCAGCCCGGGAATTCCGTATTCCTCAATGGCGCGCCGGTCCATCTCGCGCATCTCCGCGGCGCTGACCGCGCGGTATTTACGTCCGTTGATCTTCACTTCCATGACGGTCTCCAAAATTCACTTCATGAAATGCACTAGCAGGGAATCCGTTACGGGCAGGCCTTTTTTCGATATCCGCAGTATCTTGCCGTCGTATTCGAAGAAGCCCTGATTGATCAGGTCTTTGATTTCATCGTTTATCAGCGCATCCAGTTCCACGCCCGTGCGCCGCCTGAAATCGCCGCGCTCAAGCCCCCCGCGCATCCTGAGGCCCAGCGTTGCGGCCTCCCTTGCGGCGTTTTCCTTGTCGAGGGTTTCTTCGAACACCTTCGGCGAGCCTGATTTCGTGAGGGCGACATATTCAGCGATGTCGCGCGCATTGGAGGAGCGGGCGCCGTCGATGTACGAGAACGCGCCAACGCCGATGCCCAGCGAATTGCGGTTCAGCCAGTACGCGATGTTGTGCGCGCACTCGAAGCCGGGCTTCGCAAAATTCGATATTTCATATTGCGCGTAGCCGCGGGACGGCAGGTAGTCAATCGCATCCACGTACATCTCCGCCTCGAGTTCCTCCGGCAGGGGAGCGATGCGCCCGGCGAGCGTGTCCCGCCCGAGCGGCGTCTCCGGCTCGTACGTCAGGCAGTAGGCGGAAATGTGCTCCGGCCCCATGTCGCAGGCTTCTCGCAGGTCCGCGGCCCACATCTCAAGAGTCTCGCCGGGTATGGAGAAAATCAGGTCAAGCGAGACGCTGCCGAAGCCCGCTTTCCGGAGCAGGGCGCAAGTATCGTGAACGTCCTGTCCCGTGTGGATGCGGCCAAGGGTTTTGAGCAGCGGCGCGTGGAAGGACTGCGCGCCGATGCTGATGCGGTTGACGCCGCCGTCTTTGAGGATGTCCGCCTTCGCCTCGTCGATTGTCGCGGGATTGGCCTCCACGGTGAACTCGCGCAGGCAGTCAAACGCGAAATGTTTTCGGATAATCCGCAATAATGCCCGCAATTCCTCTGCGAAAAGCGCGGTGGGCGTGCCGCCGCCGATGAAGATGGTTTCAGGCGCAAAGTCCGTACGGCGCATGCCCATCTCCCTGTCGAGCGCGGCGAGGTACGTCTGCGCGATGTCATGCCGGTAAACGACGGAGTTGAAGTCGCAATACGCGCACTTCTTCACGCAGAACGGCACGTGTATGTATAATGAGACCGTCGTCATGGTTTCGTGCAGAATGTAGCGGCTGCGCCGGGCAAAGTCAAAGGGTTTCGCGATAGCGGCGCCGCGCCTCTTGACTCGGATTATCAGCATCGGTAGAATGAGATTTTGCTTTTCAACCGCTCCTTCAAGTCTTAAATGAATGACGAGGAACCATGGAGAGAACGCTTGTGGTAGTGAAGCCGGACGGCGTCCAGCGGCGCCTTGTCGGACAGATTATCGCCCGGTTCGAGCAAAAAGGACTGAAAATAGTCGGCCTGAAAATGATGCAAATGAGCAAGAACCTGGCCGAGCGGCAATATGCCGTGCACAAGGGGAAGAAATTCTACGGCTCGCTGATAAAGTTCATCACGTCGTCGCCGGTTGTGGTTCTGGCGCTTGAAGGCAAGGGCGCAATCGCAATCGTGAGAAGAATGATGGGCAAGACCTTTGGCAGCGACGCGGAACCGGGCACGATCAGGGGCGACTTCGCCGTAAGCAACAGTTTCAACCTGGTGCATGGCTCCGACGGCCCCGAAACGGCGCAGGCGGAACTGGCCCTCTTTTTCAGGCCTGAAGAATTGATGGAGTACGACGCCGCCGACAGGGAGTGGATCTACGACTGGAGCAAGGGTCAGCCGGAGTAATAAGGATGAAGGAGGAAGGATAAAGGATTAATGGAGGCTGACCTTTTCGACTGCGCGAAACCCTTGATTGGCCAATCAGGAAAACGTAATGACATCAATGGACAAGTTCTTCCGACCTGAATCCGTCGCGGTGATTGGAGCCTCCCGCGACGAAGGTACCGTCGGCAATGAGGTGTTGAGAAATATCATTGAAGGCGGCTACAAGGGTCAAATATATCCCGTAAACCCAAAGGCGGACGAAATCCGCGGTATCAAGGCTTATCACAGCATACTTGAACTGCCGGCCAAGCCGGATGTCGCAATCTTCTGTATCCCCGCGAAATTCATCGTGCCGTCTCTTGAGCAATGCGGCGAAAAGGGCATCACCGCGGTCGTCATCATAAGCGCGGGGTTCAAGGAGGCCGGCCCCGAGGGCGCGAAACTTGAAATGGAAATGGTCGAGCGCCTCAAGACCCTCAACGTCCGCGTCATCGGCCCCAACTGCGTGGGCGTGGTGATACCGCCGCTCAATCTCAACGCCACGTTCCTTAAAGGCATGCCGAAACCGGGCCCAATCGCTTTTTTCTCCCAGTCCGGCGCGCTTTGCGGCGCGGTGCTTGACTGGGCGGTCGCCGCGGGAATCGGCTTCTCGCGGTTTTTCAGTTTGGGCAACAATGCGGACCTCAACGAAGTTGACCTCATGTACGCGCTCAGAGACGACCCGGAAACGAAGGTCATCCTCGGCTACATCGAAGGCGTCCGCGACGGCCGCAAGTTCCTGCAGGCCGCGCGCGAGGTCTCAAAAGACAAGCCTGTCGTTGTCGTGAAATCCGGCGGCACGCAGAGCGGCGCGAGAGCGGCCTCGTCCCACACCGGCAGCCTCGCCGGCTCCGCCAAGGCCTTTGGCGCGGTCTTCATGCAAAGCGGGCTTATCCGCGCGCGCACGATACAGGAGATGTTCGACTATGCAATCGCGTTTGCCTACCAGCCGCTCCCCAAGGGGCCGGGGCTTACGATACTGACCAACTCCGGCGGCCCCGGCGTAATGGCCGCGGACGCCGTGGAGAATTCATCGCTGAGGCTTGTGGGCCTGGAGAAGGCGACGATTGACCGGCTGCGCGAAGTTCTGCCGCGCAACGCCTCGGTTTACAACCCCGTTGACATCATCGGAGACGCCGACGCGAACCGTTACAAGGCGGCGCTTGACATCATTCTGGAAGACCCGAATACCGACATCCTGATTGTCCTGCTCACCCCAACGGCCATGAGCCGCGCGGAAAAGATAGCGGACATGCTGGCGGCAAAGGAGAACTTCAGCGGCAAGACGCTCGTTACGGCCTTCATGGGCGGCAACTCCGTGGCCGAAGGCAACAAGAAACTCCTGGACAGGGGCATACCTTCCTTCCCCAACCCGGAACGCGCGATACTTGCGTTGGACGCGATGAACCGTTACGGCCAGTGGGGAAAATCCCCTCCGCCGGACATGCGCTCGTTTCCGGTCAACAGGGACCATGTCGCCGAGATATTCACGAAGGCGCGCGGGGAAGGGCTTACGGAACTGGGCGAACTTGAGGCCCGCGACGTTATTGAATCCTACGGCTTCCGCCTGCCGCGAAACATCGTTGCCACGACGGCCAAGAGCGTGCTTCGCAACGCCGGCGATATAGGGTATCCGCTGGTGATGAAAATCGTCAGCCCCGACATCCTGCACAAGTCGGACTTCGGCGGGGTAAGGCTCGGCATAAAGACGGGCGAGGACGCGCTCACCGCGTATCACGATATGCGCGCGCGTGCCCGCAGGCTCCTGCCGGATGCGGATATTCGCGGCGTGGCGTTGCAGGAATACATCGCCGGCGGCAAGGAAGTGATCCTCGGCATGACGCGCGACCCGCAGTTCGGGCCGGTGCTCATGTTCGGCCTGGGCGGCATATACGTTGAGGTGCTGAAGGACGTCTCCTTCCGCATCGCGCCGATAAGCGTGCAGGACGCGGATTCAATGGTGCACGAGATTCGCAGTTATCCGCTGCTTACCGGAGTGCGCGGCGAGAAGCCGGCGGACGTCGACGCCATCGTCGAATCTCTTCTTCGCCTCTCGCAACTGGTAACGGATTTCCCGGAGATAATGGAACTGGACATTAACCCTCTTAAAGTTTTCGCCAAGGGCGAGGGCGCTATAGCCCTGGACGCCAGATTGACTCTGGACGGAGAACAAAAATGAAGCCTCTGTTTATAAGTTCGCTGAATCAGTTTACCGGCAAGAACCTCATGGTGGTCGGCCTTGGACGCAGGTTCCAGAAGGAAGGGTACAAGATAGGCGTGTTCAAGCCCGTTGGCCTGTTTCCGAGCCGCGTGGGAAACGTGCTTACCGACGAAGACATCTTGTTTTTCCACAAGGTGCTGGACCTTGAGGATGCGCCGGAGGACATGTGTCCCGTGGTCATCACGGACGGGCTTATCGAGGACATCCTTGAAGGCCAGGCGGACCACTTCATGGAGAAGGTCCGTGAGGGCTACAACCGCGTGGCTCAAGGCAAGGACGTGGTCATCATATCCGGCGTTGGGTGGGTGCGGTCCGGCTACTTCATCGGCGTGCCGATGACCGACTTCATCAAGGATGTCGGCGCCCGGGTCATCACCGTAGATGTTCCGCGGTATCTGGACCAGTCCATTGACGGCATGCTCGCGACGAAAGCGCTCGTGGGCGACAACTTCCTTGGCGCTGTGTTCAACCGCCTCCAGCCGGGGCGGCTTGAACTGTGCGACACGCTCGTCAGGCAGTACCTGAAGAAAAAGGACATCGAAATACTCGGCCTGATTCCTGAGGACGCTATTCTCAGCGCCGTGTCCGTCAGGGAACTCAAGAACGCGCTCAGCGGCGAGATAGTTTGCTGCCCGGAAAAGCAGGACGAACTTGTGGAGCGCTTCGGCATCGGCGCGATGAACGTGGAAAGCGCGCTGCGTTACCTGCGGAAAATGCGCAACAAGGCCGTCATCGTCGGGGGCGACAGGTCCGATATACAACTCGCTGCACTTGAAACCGCGACCAAATGCCTTATACTTACGGGGGACTTGTATCCGGACGACCTGATCCTGGGGAAGGCCATGGCCATGGGCGTGCCGATACTTGTCGTCAAGGGCGACACGCAGAGCGTCGTTGAAAAGGTGGAGCAGATGCTCGGCCACATAAGCCTGCGCTCTGAGAGCAAGGTTGTCCGCGCCGTGGAACTTGTGGAGCAGAATGTGAAATTCGACGCGGTATGCAGTGGCCTGGGCCTCAGCCGCTAACCATCAACTTTATTGGAGGCGCCGGTACATGGAGAACCTGATTTACCTCGACCATGCCGCCACCACTCCCGTGCATCCCAGGGTGCGGCAGGAGATGGAGATTTATTTCACGGATTATTACGGCAACCCCGAAACGCTCTATAGCGCGGGCATCATCGCGAGGGAGGCGATAGAAGAGGCGCGAAAAAAGGCCGCCGCCCTCATCAACTGCGACCCTTCCGAGGTTGTTTTCACCAGCGGCGGCACGGAATCCGACAACTGGGCGCTCAAGGGCACCGCCTTCGCCCACCAGAAAAAGGGCAACCACATTATCGTCTCGCAGATTGAGCACCATGCAATCCTTGAGCCGTGCCATTTCCTTGAGAAGCACGGCTTCGAGGTGACGTACCTGCCGGTGGACTCCGGCGGGCTTGTCAACCCCGACGACGTAAAGAAGGCGATAACGCCCAAGACCATCCTCGTGAGCGTCATGCACGCGAACAACGAGGTCGGCACCATCGAGCCTGTCGAGGAAATCGGCAAAATCACAAAAGCCGCCGGCGTGTCGTTTCACGTGGACGCCGTGCAGACCGTCGGCAACTACCCGGTGGACGTAAAGAAAATGGGTTGCGACATGCTGTCGGCCTCCGCGCACAAACTGTACGGCCCCAAGGGCGTCGGGTTCCTATACATCCGCAAGGGGCTTCGCATTGAGCCGCTCCTCCACGGCGGCGGACAGGAAGGCAAAAAGCGCGGCAGTACGCACAACGTCCCCGGCATCGTGGGACTGGGCAAGGCGTGCGAAATCGCCATGACCGAAATGCAGCCCGCGATGGAGAACGAGAGCGTTCTGCGAGACAAACTTATCAAGGGCGTCCTTGAGCGCATACCGTTCACGCGCCTCAACGGCCACCCGGCCCGGCGCCTGCCGAACAACGTGAACATGTGCGTGGAGAAAATCGAAGGCGAGGCGATGCTGTTGTGCCTCGACATGAACAGGATATGCTGCTCCAGCGGATCGGCCTGCACGACGGGCTCGCTTGAGCCTTCGCACGTGCTGCTGGCGCTCGGCATCCCGGTGGAGACCGCGCACGGCTCAATCCGCTTCACGCTCGGGCGCACGACGAGCGAGGAGCAGATAAGTTACGTGCTTGACGTTTTCCCCGGTATCGTGGAAAGACTGCGCCGCATGTCGCCGGTGAAGTAAGTTCAAGGTTCAAAGTTCAAAGTTCAAAGACGAGGAAGAGTCAGTTCTGAATCATATGTTTCTTTGAACCTTGAACCTGGAACTTTGAACTTCGAGAACCGCCGCGGGAGGCTATTCGTATAGTAATTCCGGCCCTGGACCTTTTAACGGAGCGCAATATGTACAGCAAGAAGGTTATGGAGCACTTCACCAATCCGCACAACGTGGGTGTCATCGAGGACGCCGACGGAGTGGGGGAGGTCGGCAACCCCGTGTGCGGGGACATGATGAAGATCACCATCAAGGTCAAGGACAACAGGATTGAGGACATCAAGTTCCAGACGCTCGGCTGCGGCGCGGCGATAGCCACCAGCAGCATGATTACGGAAATGGCCAAAGGCAAGACCCTCGAAGAGGGCATCCAAATAACACGCGACAGCGTCGCCCAGAGCCTTGACGGCCTGCCGCCCGCCAAGATGCACTGCTCCAACCTCGCCGCGGACGGGCTTCACAAGGCCATCGAGGACTATTACGCCCGTCAGGGCAAGAAAGGTCCAGCATGAAAGGAAGAACCGTAGCGCTGTTTGTTCTCGTCGCGTTGACACTGGCAATCGCATTCGCCCCCGGATGCAAATTGCTCAAGCGCCCGCTCGGGTCGCCGCCGACCGAACAGAGCCTTCGCGACGCAGCGGATAAGTATTTCCTCGACAGCGGCTGCCAGAAAATCGGCGACTGGCAGTACCAGGCCACCGAGTCCTCCGGGACACTCCACACCGTCGTGCTCCAGATGGAGCCGGCCAGAATCATCAAGTACGACAACTCCGCCTACCCGTGGCAGGGCATCCTCAGCGCCAAGTACGTGACTAAATGGCGGGACAAGGAGGAGACCAAGGATGCGCCCTTTATCATGTATTGGAACGCCAAAACGGGCGCGTGGGAGCACCTGTTCGGCTCCGACATCCCTCAACCCGGTGGACACAAGTGATAACGCGCAACCAGAAAATCATCATCGCCGTCCTCATCCCGCTTGCCGTCGTTTTCGGCTTCTTCGCCGTCAAGAGGGTCCTCGACAGGCAGCAACTCGAGGCGGAGTGGCAAAAACACCTTGAGGAAAAAGAGATGGTTGAGAAGGGTCGTTACAAGGTCGAGCCAAAAAAGGAGACCGAGGGCCAAGCCGCCTCGGAACCGGTGAAGGAAGAATATCCCAAACTGTATCTTCCCCGCGAAGTCGCGGGACTTCCCACCGTCAAAGAGCGCAACAAACTCGCCGATGACATGCTCGACTTCCTCAGCCGCGCCGACACCAAGCCCGCGGAAAGATACCGCGCCTACCGCACGCTCATCAACTGCCGCGAATCCGCCGCTCTGCCGCTATACAAGTCGCTTGACTTAAAAGACCCGCTCAGGCTTTATTACACGCTCAAGGCCTGCGCGGACTTGAAAAGCCTGTACTCCATCGACGTGTCGCAGGACCGCTCCTTCGCCGAAGCGGCGACCAGGGTTGGAAGCGACGCCGCACCCGACGTGCGGATGCAACTGGCGCGCCTGCTCGGATACTACAAGGACAAGATGTCGTTGGGCCGCCTGGAGAAACTGGCTTCGGACGAAGACCCCGGTGTCAGGTATCAAGCGCTCGTTTCGCTCGCTCGCGTGGGCGGGCCGTCCGGCGTTCCCGTCGCGGCGGCCGCCCTGCAAAGCGACGAGCCGGCTATTCTCGCCGCCGCGTGCCGCGCTCTCACGGCGATCGCCGCCTACGACATCGGAGCGGAGTTCGTCTCGCTGCACGACTACAAGAGTTCGCTCCAGAAGGAAGTTGCGAAATGGCGCAAGTGGTGGGAGGACAACAAAGCCGCCTACGAGAAGTAGCAGCGTCTCCCTCTGAGCCTCAACTTTTTCCCGCCTCCTTTCGATAATACCATTGTACGCGTGTCTTCATCTCCAATTGAAGAGGCAATCGCCGTGCAAAAAAGCCCGTGGATAGTACTGGTGATTGGCGTGTTAGGTTGCGCCGCGCTCGCGGTGCTTTCGCAGTCTTACCTGCGACAGTCGCCCATTCTGCAAATACGCAACGGGCTGAACGATGAATTTCATCTCAAGGACCTCAGCGTCTATCCCAGCCCGGAAGGGGACGGCTACACGGTCGCGTACACCGCGGACCCGGCGCTGGCCGGCCAGCCCGCGGCGCTCAATCGGAGCATGGTCGATGTAGCGGAATCAGTGATGAAGCGCGTCTCAACGACGCGCGTGCGCGTGAACGCCAAGACCCCCGACGGCGAAATCCACAAACTCCTCTATCCTCCCGAACCCCCGCAAATTCCGCCCAAGCCTTCTTCACCGCCTGTCCCTCCGCCCGGCGCGCAGACAGGCGGCAATGCCTCACCCCCGGCAAAACAAGGGTACTTTGGCGTTACAATTCCAGCAAACCATTATCGGATCAACTGCGCTTCAGCAACTTGACCGTAAGGCCAAGATAATCCTTCAGGTTTCGTTTTGTAACACAGGCCGCCGTACACAGTCTTGGGCACTTAACCAAGTTTTTTCTCATTCCCTTCGCTTTCTCTGAACGCCATATCGTCCAAAGATCATCATCCGCAATATTGCCTATGATTGAATCTCTGCGCAGCGTGCACAAGTATATATAACCATTAGCCTGAATAGTTATGGTTCTCAATGCTATAGTACAAGGACTGCGGCGTGGCGGTATTTTGCCATCAAAATGGTCCCGCCACTGTTTTATGTTCGCCGCAGTGTTTAAAATCGGATAACCATTTTTCTTCATTTCCAGCAACCTTGTTATCAATTCATTGAAAAGGCCGGACTCGGGATTTGCCATCATATCGTTGCACTCAGCACTCCGCTTAAGAATTGGCTGGTAAGTAACCCCGGTAAAACCCATATCCTTGGCGTATTCTGCAATCTTATCAAGGCCGCCCAAATTCTCAGCGCACACAATCGTCTTGAGAATTATTGCCATTTTAACCTTCCTTTTGCTTTTCGCGTCTTTAAGATAATCAAGATTTTTTCTCACCCTGGCCAGCAGTCCCGGTACGCCGCGCATCTTGTCGTGAATCGCCTCATCCATGCTGTCAATAGATATGTTGAGGTTGAAGAGATTGCAGTCGAGAAGCCGATCAACATTTTTCGCGTCAAGCAAAAAGCCGTTAGTAGTCAATCCGGCGGGAATCTTCTCTTTCTTGCAGAAATCCAGTATGTCAAAAAGATCTTTCTTAAGAAGCGGCTCTCCACCGCTGAAATTGGCGTGAACGTTTCCCACAGACTCCTTTAACGATTTCAATGCCCGAATCCAATGCACCGCGGGCAGTTCTGGTCCGTTTTGGTCCCGCCAGCAGTCACACATTGCGCATCTTGCATTGCAGCGTGTATTAATTGTGCCGTAAACCTGGGCAGGTCTCGTAAAATCGACGCCAAATTTCAAATGAACTGCTTCTGCCAGTTTGCTTCGCAAGTTGTTGACAATCAGGCCCAGGAGTTCAGCCTTAAGAAACCTCATGAGTTACGCCTCCGCCCAAATGCCGGTTGCAGTGGTCGCGTTCCAAGAGTTGGTGGAAATTCAGGCTTGGCGCGACCGTCTTGCAACCTGAACCCAGCGGCATGTTATGCCGCGTCCACGTAAAGGCCAAGTACTAAAAGATCGACAGTTTGCGAGTTCACTTCCTCTTTCGCCTTTTCGACCGCTAGTAAAATCCTTTCGTCCATCCTCATTGCTCTACAGCGTCTCCATACGACTACTTATAAGACGTATTAGGTATAAGTATAGCAAATAACCCGCGTTTGTCAAGTATCCGTTGCCGAATCCGCCGAAAGGGAGATCGACAAACCTGCATGCCGAAGATTTTGGCGGTGAAAAAAGTTAAGAAAATTTCAAAAAGTACTTGACGCTCGCAACTTGGCGGGATATGCTTCGTCATGCGCACACACTATCATGTGTACTTGGGCACATGGTGCGGTGTGCAGGCGAACGAAAAACCAAAAACAGGGGGATTTTCATTTTTCGTTTTTCGCCCTTCGTTTTTTTCGCGCGGCAGCGGCCATCCCGCGGAAGGCGGGACAAGTTCCGCGGAAGGCGGGACAAGTTCCGCGGAAGGCGGGACAAGTTCTGCGGAAAAATGCGAAAAATGCGACGGCCGGTTCGCGGGAAAACGCGCGTAAGAGCATGTGATATATGCGGTAATGGCCGGAAAAGGATGAAACAAAAATGCGAAAAAAGCGACAAAATGCGACGGAAATGCGAAAAAATGCGACGGAAATGCGACAAAATGCGACGGAAATGCGACGAAATGCGACAAAATGCGAAAGAAATGCGGGGCTAAGTCAGCCCCAGCCGGGCTTGACTAAATACCCGCCGCGTTTGATAATTCTGAGTCAACACAGTGCGGTTGAACGAGCGATTGGAGGCTGACGATGAAAAGATTGTCGCATCCGCGCGAACGAAAAGAACTCGTGACGATTTGCCGGAGGCTTTGCCTGCGCGGGCTGGCGTCGAGCGACGGCAATGCGAGCATGCGCCTGCGGGACGGGGCTGTGCTGATTTCGCCGAGCGGGATTTACAAATGCGATCTTGAGCCGACGGACCTCGTCCTCGTGGACATGAAGGGCGGAGTCCTGGAAGGGCGCCATCGCCCAAGCACGGAGATTGCCATGCATCTCGCGGCATACCGGCTGCGCGATGATGTCTGCGCGGTGATCCACGCGCATCCTCTCTGGACTACGGCATGCACCGTGGCCGGAATCCGGCTTGACAGACCGGTGCTGCCGGAGGTGGAGTTTCACCTCGGAACCATCCCGACCATCCCTTACGCGACGCCGTCAAGCAAGGCCAGCGCCGCGGCGATAGGCAAAGCAATCCGCGCTCACAACCTGCTTGTGCTGGACCGGCACGGGGTGCTCGCGGTGGGCGGTGACATCGAGGCCGCTTACATGCGGATTGAGAAGGTGGAGCATCTGGCGCAAGTGGTGCTCACGGCAAAGATGGCGGGGAGAACGCGGACTTTGCGGGCGGCAGATGTTGAAGCATTGGCGCGATTGCGGAAGGAATTGAACTACCAGGGCAGGTTCGGCCCGCCGCGGCGTGGGAGCAGGAAATGATGACTGCCGCCGGTTGCCGCGGAGCCGCTGGGGAGGTCAATTGAAAAAAATAAGGGATGCCGATTAAGGTCATCCCTTACAGAGGAAAGAGAAAGGAGCATGCGCTCTTGGCGGTCTAAGAAGCCGGCTAAGCCCTAGACTTTCAATATAAATTGATAGGTGTTCTAGACCTGCCGGCCCTTTATTACATTGTTCGGGGTGGCATTGCCGTTAAGCATCCATGAGCGAAACGCTTCCCAGCAGCGCCTGCACAAATAATTTACCTTGTCATCATACTTGACGTATTGATGAGTGGGGATTTCGTCGTACTCGCCGCAACGCGTGCATTTATTCTTCTCAGCCATGGCGATCACCCTGTCAATATTGCATCTTCACGTGGGTACACTGGGAAACAAGCAACATCAGTGCCAGCGGTCTGCATCTCGGTTGGGGCGTGGTTGTGGCCTTGTAATCTACTGCTATTTAAGTACTTATGGATGTCATCGTGTTGGAGGGGTAGAAATGAGGCAGAAGGGATATTGGGAATATAATTTCCCATTTCGGCGTGTGGGTTTATAATACCTTTCGCCTTCAGTGGTTATAGCCGACGAGAGAAAAGTGCTTTTTCGAGAAAAAGTAGCACATACGAGCATGTCATCGCTCGACATTTCGCACCTTGTCGCCGATGTGGATTTCAAGCGATGACTCGCGCAAGGGCCTGATTTGCCCTTCGGCGACGTGGAGGTTGGGATGAATTGTGCGCGGCGTGCTTGGAGGGGATAGTGCAATGCTGTGCTCGCCCCTTTTCTGCGCGCTGGCAATCGCCTGGCCGAGGTCTATTGCGACGGGGCCGGTGGAGGTGATGCAGATGCGGCTTTGCAGGTGGGTTACGTAAACTCTGTCCTTGACGATTTCGATGCGATCCAGGACCTCGCGTGTGTGCGGATCGACGATGGGGTCGCCTTCCTCGTAAATGACAAATTCCATATTGTATTTGACCCCGTCAACGAGGCCCTTGTTTATCACGACCTCGTGTTCCGATAGTATGCGTACTATCTTGCCGATTATTTCCGCCATCCTCACACTCCATGGGATTGCTGGAACAGATTATATTGATAACTTCCAAAGAGTCAAAGCAAATAACGCTTGCCGGTTCGGAAACATTTTTCGAGTGTTTCAAAATACCGTCGTTTCTGTTGTCCTTTAAATTTGACATACGGCCTTTTACGGAATAGAATTTGATTTTTGAGATTCTGTAACAACTTGAGGAGACAATCAAGTGTCCGTTTCCAGTAAAGTTGACATGTCGATGAAAAAGAGCAGTTGGATTCGTCGCATGTTTGAGGAAGGCGAGGAACTCAAACGCGAGGTCGGCGCGGAAAACGTGTTCGATTTTTCCCTCGGCAATCCGATGATGGAGCCGCCGATGGAGTTCAAGCGGCGCCTCGCCGAAGTCGTCGGCCAGCGGGCGCCGGGGCTGTACCGGTATGCTCCATCCGACGGCGTTTATGAGGCGCGCGCCGGGATCGCCGGGTTTCGCGCGAAAGAAACGGGCCTGGCCTTCACGCCGGAACACGTCGTTATGACTTGCGGCGCTGCCGGCGGCTACAACGTGGCGCTTAAGGCGATACTTGACCCCGGCGACGAGGTGATCATCTTTGTCCCGTATTTTGTAGAGTATCTGTCGTACATCGACAACCACGGCGGGATAAGAGTGCCCGTGGAAACTGACGAGGATTTCGGCATAGACTTCGAAAGACTCGAATCCGCAATCACCATCCGCACCAAGGCTGTCATCATAAATTCCCCCAACAATCCGACCGGCCGCGTTTACAATGAGGAGATGATCCGGAAACTCGGCGAAATGCTCGACGCCAAGGAGAAGGAATTCGGCCACGAGATCTATCTCCTCGCGGACGAGCCGTACAGGGCGATCGTTTACAACGGCATGCGCGTGCCGCAGGTCTTTGACCATTACAACAACAGCATCGTCATTACGTCGCATTCGAAGGACCTGGGTTTGCCAGGAGAGCGCATCGGCCATATTGCGATGCGGCCGGGAATCGACGAGTTCGAGGAACTGCGCAAGGCGATGCTTTTCGCCACGTACGCGCTCGGTTTTGTGAGCGCGCCGGGCATTATGCAGAGGGTTGTCGCCACTCTGCAGGGCGTTTCGATTGACGTGGATGCGTACAGGCGCAAGCGCGACATGCTTTGTGATGGCCTTGCGAAAGCAGGCTACAAGTTCTACCGGCCGGAGGGCGCGTTCTATCTTTTCCCGAAGACCCCCATCCCGGATGATGTTGCCTTTGTGAGGGAACTGGTGAAGGAATACGTGCTGACAGTTCCGGGGAGCGGCTTCGGACGCGCCGGCCATATCAGGATATCGTATTGCGTCGAAGACGCCACAATTGAGAGGGCAATGCCGGCGTTTGAGCGCGTTGCGAAGAAGTACGGCCTGAAGGGCTAATCAGTTGCCGGCGGAAATCCCGCGGGACAAAATTGCGTCACAGCGCGAAAGCAGCGAACGCAAACGGCCCTCGTACTCCTTTCCATGTTCGCCGCAAAAGATTTTGCCGTGCTCCACCCCTTCGACCTCCCAGTATTCCTGCCCCTCGCCGAGATACGGCTTTAGTCTGCGTGTCATTTCCACCGGAATGGTCTTGTCTCCCGATGAAGCGACGAGCAGAATCGGCTTTCCTGTGAGCAGGGGCAGAGCCTTCGTCAAGTCAACTTCCCTCCTGTCAAAGTTTCGGCGGACTTCCGTTGCCCACAAAGACAGCGTTACAAGGGGCCACTTAGGGACGCCGTAATGCTCACGGGCTTTGTATGCGACGATGTTTTCGAGCGAATCATAGGGGCTTTCGGCGATGATCCCAACGACTGACGCGTCTTCCGTGGCAGCCAGGGCGGCGGCGACGGCGCCCATGGAGAAGCCGTACAGCGCGATTCCCCGCGCCTTGCGTTCCTGCTCCATGTATTTGCAGGCCGCGAGGACGTCCTGCTTTTCGAAGTATCCAAGCGAAGTGAAATTTCCCTCGCTGTCCCCGTGGCCGCGCATGTCGAACAATAGGACGTCGTGCCCCAGTAAATGAACGAAATTCGCCTGGTCGATCAACTGCGCCTTGGTACTGCCGAGGCCGTGGCAGAAAATCACGGCGCACTTTTCAGCCCTCTCCCCGCCGCCGGGAATAAATATGCCGCGGAGCCGCAGCCCGCTTTCCGGTTCGCAAAATTCCACCTTCTCGTGCGGCGTGGGCAGTCTGTCCGCGGGAATATCGGGCGCAGACTGACCGGCCTCTTCCGGTATGGCGGTCATTTTTCGGCTGAAGAGCATGGGTATGAAGAAGACCGCCATGACAAGCCAGTAGGCCAGTCTTCTAAAAAATCTTCGCAACACGCTTCTTTGTCGTTTTTGATACATTGATTCAATCTGTTTTGTAGCCGCAGGGTTTACTCGCCTGTGGCGAGCTTGCCCTGCCGCGTGAGACGCGCCGTAAGCAGGGCGCAAATCTAGCAAAACCGCCCGTCGCCCGCAATATCATGAAGCAAAAATTATGTTAACCACAAAGACACGAAGACACCAAACTACGGCATAGGTATTATACTTTGGTGTTTTGGTGGGTTGGTGGTTTCAGCTATGGTGCAGGCGTTGCCGCAGGTGTCGGACCTGGCATTATCTCCACGTCGATTGAGAAAAATTCGTTGCCTCTGCGCGCGATGGCGTGAAACCTGTTCACTGAATCGAAAACAAAGGGGCCAATTATGTAATCGTATTTTCCCTTCGACTCGATGCCGTCAACTACGACCACAACGCCTTTCAGGTCGCGTGCCGTGTACGCGAAATGCTTCGAGTCGGGACTGAAGGCGGGATTAGTGATAGAGCGGTTATATCCTTTTCCCTCCACGCCGTCCAGGACGAAGAAGTATTCCTCGCCGCGCCATGCCGCATACGCGAAATGTTTAGAATCGGGGCTGAAAATCGGACCCTCTTCGTCGCCGCATAACTCGCCTTCAATGTTTACAAGGTCGTATTCTTTCCCCTCCACGCCGTCCAGTACGTAGAACCATTTATTTCCGCGCACTGCTTCGTATGCGAAACGCCTTGAATCGGGACTGAAAGAGGGCTTCCAGACAGAGTCGTGTCTTTTTGCCTCGGCATTGTCAACAACGACGAAATATTTGCCCCTGTTCCGCACCTCATAAGCGATGCGCCGGGAGTCGGGGCTAAAAACGGGCGACTCAGAGACGATGTTATACTCCTTGCCTTCTACGCCGTCAACAACCGTGATCCATTTGTCGTCGCGCCACGCCGCATACGCGAAGTGTTGTGAATCGGGGCTGAATACGGGGCCTTCGATGGAGTCGTATTCCTTGCCCTCGGCGTTATCAACGATGACGCGATGCTTATCGCCGCGCGTTGCCACGTACGCGGCGTGCCTTGAATCCGGGCTGAAGATGTGGCCGCTCACATAGGTGTATTCCTTGCCTGCGACGCCGTCGATGACGTAAAAGGATGTTTCTCCGTGCGCTGCCCAGTAAACGGTGCGTTTCGAGTCAGGACTGAACTCGGGTGACCCCGCACCGTCGTATTCTTTCTCCTCGACGCCGTCAAGGACAACAAGCCATTTCCCTCCGCGTATTGCGACATACGCAAAATGTTTCGAATCCGGACTGAACGCGGACTGCCACCACACACCGTCATATTCTTTTTCTTCCGCGCCGTCCACAACGAAAAACCATTTGTCGCCGCGCTTTGCACTGTACACGAAACGCTTTGAGTCTGGACTGAAGGCGGCAGTGTCGAATGCAAACTGGTATTCTTTTTCCCTCTCGACTCCGTCCACGATGACAAATGTTTTCCCGCCGCGTTCCGATGTACACGCAAAGTGCCGTCCGTCGGGGCTGACCATGCTGTGAATAATCGTGCCCGTTATTGTGCCGAGGGACTTCTCGGTTATCTTGAGTGTTGGGGGACCGGACGGAGTCGGCGGCGCATTAACACTTGTTTCGCTTGTTGTATGGTGACAGCCGGAGAAGACGGTGGCGAAGACGGTGACAATGGCGAGTGCAAAGGCAACAGGTCTTGCTTTGGCATGGCTGTCCATGACGCATTTCTCCTCTGAATAACAAAATTCTCCCGATAAGCGCCTCCTAATCATACTGCGCGGATTGACGGAGTCAAGCGACTAATTTCCTCATGGCGGTTTTGCTTTGACTACGGCTCTCAGAACACTACAATATGTCTCCAAACATTTTTGCGAGGGGTACGTGTAATTTGATGTGATATACTCTTGGGCCGAAAACTTGAGAAGTAACCGTTTTCCAGCATCATGCGGGAGGTTGTAATGAAACGAATGAATGAGTCTCTGGTATTGGCGTGTTTGGCCTTTGCTTTTGTTATTGCCGGGTGCGGCAAATCTTCTGATCAAAGCGGGGGCGGCGCGGAGAATAAGTCCCCCTTGGACGCAATCAAGGTCAAGCAAATCCTGGACGGGAACTTGCCTTTGCTGACCAGCGATAACAAGGACGAGCGCGTTAAAGCCGCCCAGGCGCTCGGCGAACTCGGCGATCAGGGCAAGAAGGCCATTCCGGACCTGGTCGCGCGTATGGGCGACGCCAGTGAGGACTCTGAAGTGACCCAGGCCGCCAGGGAGGCTCTTGGCAAGGTAACCGCGCCTTCGATAGCGGATGCGTTGGCGGCGAATTTCGCGGCCATGAGTGCCTATAAAAACGAGGGCGACAGCCTGCGGGCGGACCTTATAAAGGCGCAGGACGATGCGAAAGCCAGTGACGACGAGGTGAAGAAAATAACGCTTGAGCGGGACGCGATGGCAAATGAGAAACTGACATTCGACAAGCAACTTGCCGACAAAGATGCGGCGCTGAAGACCGCCACCGACGCCTTACGGGCGGCCAATACGGCCCAGGCTCAGGCCCAGGTCGATCTCGCGAAGGCCAATGACCAAATTACCGCACAAAAACAGGAAATCGACAAGTTGAACAACCAGATCAAGGATATGGAGGCAAAGGCCGCTGCAGCCGGCGACCTGAGCCAGAAGGCCAACACGGAACTGCAGGCGGTCAAGGCGCAACTGGACGACGCGAAGGCAAAACTCGATGCCGCAATGCAGGCGGTGAATGCGAAGGACGCGGAGATCGCCCAACTGAAGAAGCAGATAGACGACCTTAAGGCGAAGATAGCGCAGTTGCAGGCAACACCTGCGCCAGCACCCGCGCCTGCTCCTGCGCCGGCTCCCGCCCCGGCTCCGGCGCCCGCGCCAAGCACGCCGTGAGGATTGTGGCTTTGTGCGGGCACGGGGGTCAGACCCCTCCAATCAAGGATGAAGGATGAAGGATGAAGGATGAAGGATGAAGGATGAAGGATGAAGGATGAAGGATCAAGGATCAAGGATGAAGGATGAAGAAAATCCTTTGAACTTTCATCCTTGAATTTTCATCCTTGAACTTAGCGCTGACCCCCTCGCATGCAATGGGGTTTTGACAAATGGAAAAGTATGAGCACATATCCAAGGCGAGGTTGAAGGCGCTCACTGCTCTGGGCGTTAAGAAATTTCGCCGCCGCGAAGGCGCGTTTCTTGTTGAAGGTGAAACGCTGCTCCGCGAAGCCATTGGCGCCGGCTGGCGAGTCCTGGAAGTCGTCGCGGACGAGGAATGGATTGAGAAGGGGGAGATGCTTTCCGCCTTGCGCGAACAGGACGCGAGAATATACGAAGCCGACAGTTCCGCCCTCCGCAAGTTGAGTGATACGTTCAACCCTCAGCCCGTCATCTCGGTTGTTCTGCATCGTGAAACGCAGTTGTCGGACGTGCCGCCGAATGCGCGCGGGCTGGCAGTGCCGGTCGGGGTGCAGGACCCCGGCAATGTTGGCGCGATAATCCGCTGTGCTGATGCCTTTGGACTGGCCGCTGTCATACTTACTGACGGATGCGCGGAATGGCAAAATCCCAAGGTGCTTCGCGCGAGCATGGGATCGTGTTTCCACGTGCCGATAATATCCGACGTTTCCCTCGACGCGTTGGCGGCGTGGCTGGCGGAGCGGAAAGTCGCCGCGATCGCCGCGGTGGCTCGCGGCGGGGAAGATATCACGAAGTTCGTTCCGCCACCCGCGTGGGCGTTGCTCCTTGGCAACGAGGCGGCGGGCCTGCCTGAAGACGTTGCAAATAAATCCCAATACAGGGTTACCCTGCTCACGCCGGGCCGCGCGGAATCGCTGAACGTCGCCGTAAGCGCTGGCGTGATTCTGCACATCCTGACGCACGCGGCAGCCGGGTAGCCGCGCTGTTTCGAGTCATGCGGGCGCGCGCGGCGCGCGCTGTCTCGCGGCCACTGGTCGTTTCTCGGTGATGGTGGTTTTTCCTTGCGGGGAGAAGAGATGGAAGGTAGAATTTTGACAACTTGGAATTGATTTGAACAGAGAGGGGTTAACAAACATGCCGTGATTGTCTTTCCTTTTGACATCCCTCCACTGGTCGCGCGAAAATTCAAGACACCGTGCGAGAACGTCTTTTGCATTGTCGGCTTAATATGTTAAGATGTTGTATTTGGAGGGACGGGCAGCGTATCAGTTTTTATCGGGCTGAATTGCGAGTCGCCATGCCAAGACCTGAGTGGGACAATTATTTTCTGCAGATAACACGCGATGCCCGGCGGCGCTCAACGTGCCTGAGGCGGCCGGTGGGGGCGGTGCTGGTTCGTGACAAGCACATTCTCTCGACCGGGTACAACGGCGCGCCGAGCGGCCTGCCGCATTGTGACGTGGTGGGCTGCGTCCGCGATAAGGCCAATGTCGCGCCCGGCGAGCGGCATGAATTGTGCCGGGGGTTGCATGCCGAGATGAATGCGATAATTCAGGCCGCATATCACGGCGCCGGCGTCAAGGGCGCCACGCTTTACTCGACCACGCATCCATGCTCGCTGTGCGCCAAAATGCTTATAAACGTGGGCATCAGCAAAGTTGTTGTGGAGAGCGACTATCCCGATAACCTGTCGAAGAAGTTATTCAGGGAAGCCGGTATAGAGGTGGTTGTAAAGGGCGGTGAAGATTCGAAGTCCAAACATAAGGCTAAAGTGTTCAAACGCACACAAAAAAGAAAATAGTGGGTTGACACGCAAGATGTTGTGGGATATACTTGTATATGCGCTATATGTCGCGGGATTGTGTGGTGCTATTAGCGCAAGCCCATAACTTAGCGGGACTTAGAATCGGGGGGATAGGCATGAAATGTCCGTTTTGCAAGAAGGATAACGACAAGGTTATCGATTCACGCGCCGCCAGCGACGGGCACATTGTGAGGCGGCGGCGCGAGTGCATCGAATGCGGCAGGCGTTTCACCACGTATGAAAGGATAGAGGACATCCCCATTCGCGTGGTGAAGAAGGACGGCCGGCGCGTGCCTTTTGACAGGAAGAAGGTTCTAAACGGCATAATGAAGGCTTGCGAAAAGCGGCCGATCTCGGTGGAAGCGATGGAGAAAATAGTGGATACCGTGGAGCGCGAGGTACATTCGTTTTTCGACCGCGAAGTGCCGTCGAAATTCATCGGCGAAATGGTGATGAAGGAACTGCGCGCGCTTGACCAGGTGGCTTACGTGCGGTTTGCCTCGGTCTATCGCGCTTTCAAGGACGTGAACGAATTCTTTGACGAACTGAAGCCCATGCTGAAAAGCGCCGCCGAAGGCAAGCGCGAGGAAAAACGCCCCTGACGGCGGTGGGCGCGGGCGTTCACAGAATATAGAAGAGGGGAAGGTAATGAGGACTTCTCGCAACTTCATTGCAAGAGAGGGAACGGCTTACCATCTGCTTCGGACGCCGTCCTTGCCGCAGTTGAGCGGGGACGCGCGGCCGAAACCGCGAATGGGCGACCTTTCCTGGGTGTTTTCATCTGCGATAAAAAACCACACACTCTTCCCGGTGCGGGGAAGATATTGAGGAGGGGGCTTCGCAACCATGGCAAAAATCCAAAACGTCAGAAAACGCGACGGGCGCATTGTCCCGTTTGACGAGAGTAAGATCGTAAATGCGATCTTCAAGGCCGCGCGCGCAGTCGGCGGCGAGGACCGCTTCATGGCGGAGGAACTCGCCAGCGTCGTGACGATGTTCCTGGAAAAAGAGTATGAAGGGAAAATACCCGCCATCGAAGAAATTCAGGACATCGTGGAGAAGATCCTCATAGAAACAGGGCACGCCAAGACCGCCAAGGCTTACATTCTATACCGCGACAAGCGCGGCCGCATGCGGGAGCGACTGCAGGTCCGCAAGACGGAACGGCGCGTAAATAACACCACCGACCTTACGCTTCTGGTTGACCCCGGCACAAAGGACGAACTGCTGCCCTGGTCAAAGTCCCGCATTGTCAACGCGCTTGTCAAAGAGGCCGACCTCGACATCGACGTCGCTGAAGGTGTGGCGCGGGAGGTGGAACGCAGGGTCTTTGATTCCGGGCTTGAGCGCATCAGCACACAACTTATCCGGGCGCTGGTGGACAACGAACTTTTTGACCGCGGACTTTCCGGCATGCTCGAAAAGCAGAACATTATCGGCATGCCGAAGTACGATCTCAAGGAACTTATTTTCTCCAAGAGCCGTGAGAACAGCAACATCGCGGCGAACAACCCGGAGGCCATAAACCTCACCATTGCGGAGAACACCCTTAAGCAGTTTGCGCTTCAGGAAGTGTTCTCGCACGAGGTCTCCGAGGCGCACCTCAAGGGCATGGTTCACCTGCACGACCTGGGCTACCCGACGCGCGTGTATTGCTCGTCGCATTCGTTGGAATACCTCAAGAAGTACGGGCTGACCCTCGGGAATTTGGACACGGCCTCGGGCCCCGCGAAATACGCCAGGACATTGACCGGGCATCTGAACACATTCCTCGCGTCAATGCAGGCATATTACGCGGGCGCGCTTGGGGTGGGGTATATCAACATCCTGTACGCGCCGTATCTCGTTGACATGACGTACAAGGAGATAAAGCAGGAAGCCCAGCACCTGATATTCAGCGGGTCTCAGAGCGCGTTCTCACGCGGCGGGCAGACGCTGTTCCTCGACTTCAACATCCATAGCGGCATCCCGCGCTACATGCGCGCGATTCCGGCAATCGGCCCCTCCGGCAAACTCACGGGCAAAACTTACGGCGATTACGAAGAGACCGCCCGCCAGTTCACTCGCGCGATGCTTGAAGTCTGGCGCGAGGGCGACGCCTACGGGCACATCTTTGCGTTCCCGAAATGCGACTTCCACATAAACGACGACACCTTCGCCGACCCGAAGCAGTACGAACTGTTTGAACTCGCCGGCAAAATCGCCGCCGAAAACGGCGTGCCGTATTTCATCTTCGACCGCGACGAGGTTACGCTTTCGGCGTGCTGCCGCCTGCGCACGAAGATAGAAGACAATTACATGATCCAGCATCCCGAGTCGATGCGGTTCTGCGGCTTTCAGAACGTGACCATAAACCTGCCGCAGTGCGCATACCGCGCCGGCAAGGGAAATTATGACAACCTGTACAGTGAAATCGACCGGATGATGGCGATTTGCGTCAAGGCGCACGAGGAAAAGCGCCGCTTCATCGCGCAATTGATGTCCTCGCCGGAGATGCCGCTGTGGGAAATCGGCAAGCCCGCGCGCGACGGCAGGCCGTACGTGGATTTGGACGTATGCACGTACATCGTCGGCATCATAGGGCTGAACGAGTGCCTCCAGTATATGACCGGCAAGGAACTGCACGAGGGCGACGACGTGCTCAAGACCGGCCTGAAGATTATCTCATACATGTATTTCAAGGCCAGGGAACTCGGCAGGAAGCACAACATGAAGATCTCCCTTGAAGAGTCTCCCGCGGAGAGCGCCTCAAGGAGGCTCGCGAAGGTTGACATGCGGCTCTTCCCCGAGGCGGGTGCGCTCGTGAAGGGCAACATGAGCAACGACGAGTATTACTACACCAACTCCGTGCATCTTCGCGCCAGCGCGCCGGTGGACCTCATAACGCGAATCAAGATTCAGGCGAAGTTCCACCAGATGATTGAGTCAGGCGCGATAATCCACGCATTTGTCGGCGAGGAGCGGCCGTCGTGGAGGAGCATCCTCAACATCGTCCGCAAGACGTTCGAAAACACGCAGGCGGCGCAACTGACGATTTCGCCGGAATTCAGCGTATGCGGCGTATGTGGCAAGACGAGCAACGGCCTTATTCACAAGTGCGCGCACTGTGCTGACGAGGATGTGCCGGGGATTATACGCACGTCCGAGCACTTCGAGAAAGCGCGAACGCTCGACCCGGTGGCGGTCGCCGCGCTTTCCGCCCGCTATGCCGCGCGCCGGTTTGCCGGCAATGCGTGAACAAAATGCATCGGCGATTATATTTTTCTTTTTGCGCATAGGAGATGAGAAATGAACGAAACGCCGAATTTTTGTCCTATATGCCGGGCAAGGATAGGCCCGGACGATTTGCGCCTGGGGAAATGCCCATCCTGCGGCCAGCCCCTGCCGGGCGTTCAGCCGCAACAGGGATACGGAACCGGCCCGTACGCGGGCACACAGCAGACTCCTTACGGCGCTCCGCGCGCTCCCCAGCCGCCGGGCGCCGGTTACGGGACCGGCCCGGCCATGGCGCCGCCCCCGCCGCCAACGGGGTCCCAATACGGATGGGGCGGGCCGACAGGCCCAAAAGGCAAAAACACAATCGGGGTTATCGCCCTGATATGTGGCTTGGTGGCCGTGGTCCTGATGGCCTTGTCGGCATATGGGAGTATGAAGATCATACCGTTGGTGGAAGAAGATGTGATCGCCATGACTAAGGAAATGAAAAGCGAGGTGGACGCAAAGGGGCGTCCCCTGACGCCGCAGGAACAACGCGCCATGCAGGAGAAGTACCAGAAACGAATAACTGAAAAGGCATCGTCGGGTGGGTTTCTTGGAAATATGGTTTGCCCCGCGTCACTGGCGGCGGTGGCCGCGATAGTTCTTGGGATTATCGGCCTGACGAGAAAAGGTCTGGCGAAAGGGAGTTCTTTGGGCGGGTTGCTCCTCGGCATTACAGCCGGTTTGATGCTTCTTATATTCGCCATAGTGGTCGCCGTTAACATGACTACAAAGATGATGGAGGTCGTCAAGTGATGAAAGGAAATGTCGCGAGGTTGACTTTCCAAGAGGTCAAGCGTGATGTCCACAAATGAGCCGGGGGACCGGAACGAAACGGCTGCTGCGCCGCGCATGAGTCCCGGTCCCAACCGCGCAGGCTCCATCGCGCTTGCAATCGCGGTTGTCGCGGCGATCCTGTGCGCAGCTGTTTTTGTGTCCGCTGACTACGGGATGAAAATGCTGTCAAAGAGATTGCAAACCGTAGTCTCGGAAAACGCCGAACCCTCGCGCGGCCGGTTGGAAAAGGTTGAGCAGGAATTTCACGCGGATTTTTACCGGACGTCTCCGGTGATGAGCACCCTTGCGGACAGCGGCTTGCTTTTGCTGGCCGCGCTTGTTTTCGCCGGCGCTTGTACGGCGATAATCGGATTGTTGCGGAGTGGATACGGCAAGAAATCGGCGCTCGCAGCGCTTGTGCTGTGTGCGGTGATAGTTGCCGCATACTGCGGATATTTCAGCGTTCGCTGGGCGCAGATGCAAAGGGAAATACCCAACGTTCCGGCATGGTACTGGTCCAAGTGAGCGCGATGGGGATTTCCCAAAGAAAGTACAAGTAACTTAAAGTAATTGTTACGGGAGCAAATCGAGATGAAGATCAGCGTTTATGGAAAAGATGGCTGTGACGCCTGCAAACAGATGCGGCAGAAGGTGGAACACAGCATCGAAAGGTGGGGTTGGAAAGACAAAATGGTGCTGAACTACGTTGATATGTCGACCGTCGACGGCATGGCCGAAGGAGCGTTCAACGACGTGTTCCGGGTGCCGACCGTTATAGTTGAGAATAACGGCGTGCAAATCGCCCGCTACGACGGCGGCGTCGACGACTCGCGCGAACTCAAGGCCTGCCTGGAAAGGCTCATGGATGATACCGCTGGTCAAAGGGTTCATTAAGAACACACTGCTCGACTGGGAAGGGAAGGTTGCATCCGTGATATTCCTGCCGGGGTGCACCTTCCGTTGTCCGATGTGCCATTCCCCCCATCTTGTGCGGGGAGACGGTGAACTGCAGACGGTATCGCTCGACTCCGTCTTGGACTTCATGGAGTCCAACCGCGAGTGGATCGACGGACTCGTGATAACCGGCGGCGAACCGACCATGCAGCCCGGAATAATTGAACTTCTCAAAACCCTTCGGCAGCGTGAGATCCCGGTCAAACTCGACACAAACGGTTCGCGTCCGGATGTCCTTGAAAATATTTTGCGAAGCCGCCTGATAGAAGCCGCGGCCATGGATGTTAAAGCGCCGAAAGAAAAATATGACCGGGTTGCCGGGGTCAAAGTTGACGTTGAAAGCATTGACCGAAGCATTCGACTCTTGCTGGACTCGGATATCGAGTACGAATTTCGCACGACGGTCTGTCGAGCCTGCCATAGCGGGGATGACATTGTGGAGATCGCCCGGTGGATAAGCGGTGCGAAGAGATACGTCTTGCAGAATTTCCGCCCGGAAGATTGCCTCGACCCCGCCATGGAAAAGGTGATTCCATACTCCGTGGCGGATCTGAAGGGTTTCGCCGAACGCGCGCGCAAATATGTCCCGACTTGCGCGGTTCGGGGTTACGAATCCTTCTAATGGTACTGGTAATTGGTGCTTCTTGAGTCTGCGGCGCTGATAAGGGGCGTCGTGGTTGCCGGAAGAGAGGTGTACCGTGCACGAGGCGCAATTTTACGAGAAGGCGGCGGGTAACGTGGCTCTTTGCCGCCTCTGCCCGCACTTCTGCCGCATTCCTGACGGCGGCGCGGGGAAGTGCCGTATCAGAAAAAACATGGACGGCACGCTTTACGCCACCACCTATGAGCAGGTAACCTCGATCGCGATGGATCCCGTTGAAAAGAAGCCGCTGTATCACTTTTATCCCGGCCACAACATTCTTTCAATCGGCACGCTCGGATGCAATTTCTCCTGTCAGTTCTGCCAGAACTGGGAGATAAGCCAGTCCGACATGCCGACACGCCAATTGCGCGTGCAGGACCTCGTGAAGATTGCCAAAGAAAAGGACTCGCTCGGCGTCGCTTACACGTACAACGAGCCCGGCATATGGTTTGAATACGTTTACGAATGCGCGCGCGCCATCAAGGACGAAGGAATGTGCAACGTCCTTGTGACGAACGGGTTTTTCAACCCTGAGCCGCTGGAAATGCTCCTGCCGTACATCGACGCGATGAACATTGATATAAAGAGCATCAAGGACGATTTCTACAGGAAAATCTGCGGCGGCAGGCTTAAACCGGTGCTTGACACGGCGGTCAAGTCGCGGCAAAACGTTCATGTCGAGATTACGAACCTGATAATTCCGGGTTTCAACGACACCGATGAGGAGTTTGAGGAACTCGCCTCCTGGATAGCCGGCAATCTTGGGCCGGACACGCCGGTCCATCTTTCCGCATATTTCCCGCACTTCCAGTTTGAAGCGCCGCCGACGCCGCCGGCCACGTTGCAGAGGGCACACGAAATATTTTCCAAGAAACTGTGGTTTGTCTATCTTGGAAATGTGCGCGCGGATGTGGGCAACGACACCCTTTGCAGAAAATGCGGCGAGGTGCTTGTGCGGCGTTACGGCTACTTCGTGGAAGTCCTTGCCGTTGATCGGGAAGGAATGTGCAACCATTGCCAGGGCAGGTCCTACATAGTGTGCTGATGAACGCAATTGAGATAAACGAACTGCGTAAAGTGTATCGTACCGGGCTGCGAGGGCGCATCGCCGCGCTGAATGGCGTGTCGTTTGCCGTCAATCGCGGCGAGATATTCGGCCTGCTCGGTCCGAACGGCGCGGGCAAGACGACTCTGCTCAAGACGTTGCTCGGGATCGTGAAAAAGACTTCCGGCGAAGCGAAGATTCTCGGGCATCGGGTGCCCTCGCTGGAGTCGCGGCGCGCCGTCGGTTTCATGCCGGAAGATTTGACTTTCCCGGCTTACATGACCGGTTATTCCGCCCTCATGACGTTTGGCGGCATGAAAGGAATGAGCGGCTCGACTCTTCGCAACCGGGTTGACGGGCTGCTGTACCTCGTGGGCATGCAACAATGGCAGAACACGAAAATAAGACATTACTCGCGCGGCATGCGCAGGCGTGTCGGGATGGCGCTGGCATTGCTCGGTGAGCCGGATGTCGTGTTCCTGGACGAGCCGACTGATGGCCTGGATCCCATGGGCAGGAGAGACGTTCGAGACTTGTTCATCAGGCTGCGGAACGATGGAAAGACGATTTTTCTGAATTCGCACCTTCTGAGTGAAGTGGAAATGATTTGCGACCGCGTGGCCATACTCTCAAAAGGACGGTTGCTCCGAATCGGCACGGTGGACGAACTGACCGCCGGGAAGGAACGGTACAGCCTTATCGTTACCGGCGCTGATGATGCGCTGGACAAGGCTTTGGCGGCCTTGGTATCGGCCTATGATCGAAACGGCCTGGAGATTCATATCGGGACAACCGACGGCGGGCAGTTGGATGCGGTTGTGGATATTCTCCGGTCACGATCAATAGGCATTCGGGAACTTGTAAGAAGACGCGAGACGCTTGAGGATGTGTTCCTCCGGCTTACCGGTGAGGGAGGCGGGCATGGCCTTTCTGGCAATAATTAACGATACAGTCCGTCAGGCGTGCTCGCAGGTCGTGTTTTTTGCGCTCTTGGGACTGGCGGTCATCTTGATAATCCTTTCGGGCCTGACGTGGGGAATGGCGCCGGAAGGCAACCATGTCCGGGTGAATCTGCTCGGCATGGCCGAAACGACCGTGGGGGATTCTCAGGAAGCGGCCCTGGTTGTGCGTACGGAATATACAAGCCTTTGGCTGGTCGGTGGAACGCTGTTATTCGCGTTGGCCGCGTCGTTCCTCGTAACGCGAAGGTTTGCGCCGGGAATTGTGGAACTCTATTTGGCAATGCCCGTGTCACGCGTGACTATTCTCGCCGGCATGAGCGTCGGCATATTCGTGACTTTTTTCGCGCCGTGCATGCTGGCTATTATGGGCGTGTGGCTTGTCGTCGGACTTAAGACCGGCATATTTGCAAGAATGTTCCTTTACCCGCTGCTTTTTAACGGCTTGGCGGGATTAAGCATAACCGCGCTGGCCGTGGGGTTGAGCACCATTACCAGAGGCGCGCTGGTCCCTACCATGTTTTTGACTTTAGTGTGGGTCACGATGTTTTTCGTGATGCCCATCGTCCAGAAAAGTTACCCGCGGGAGCCGGTGGCCGTATCCTACCTTGAATACGGCGAAGTGGACAGGCAATATTACGAAGAACAACGGAGCAAGACACCGGCGTTGGTTCGAATGACCGATCATTGGATGAAATACCTCTGTCCACCGGTCGTTGACCTGGAAAGCACCGCCGTCGCGCTTGAATACCCGACAGGGCGCGTGCTGACCTGGCGGCCCGTTTATGTCGCAATTGCGCAGACATTGCTGGGATTCGCATTAGCAGGAATCTGGTTTGCAAGAAAAGATTATTGAGAGGGGAAAACTCAATGTTCCTTAAAAAACTTGAGATTATCGGCTTCAAGTCGTTCGCGGATCGTATTGAGTTCGCTTTCGAGCCGGGACTGACCGGCCTTGTCGGCCCGAACGGCTGCGGCAAGAGCAACATTGTTGACGCCATCAGGTGGGGTCTTGGCGAGCAAAGCCCCAAGTCGCTCCGCGGCAAGGAAATGACCGACGTGATATTCAACGGCTCGGAGTCCCGCCCGCCCAGCGGCTTCGCGGAAGTATCGCTCACGTTTGACAACGAAGGCGGTCAACTGCCTACCGAATATACCGAGGTGGTCATCACCCGCCGACTGTATCGCAGCGGCGACAGCGAGTATCTTATCAATAACAACCCTGCGCGACTGCGGGACATCCGCGAACTGTTTATGGACACCGGCATGGGCATGCAGGCGTATTCCGTCATCGAACAAGGCCGCATCGACCTCCTGCTTCAGGCCAACGCCCTCGAACGCCGCGTAGTCTTTGAAGAAGCAGCCGGCATAAGCAAGTACAAGGCGCGCCGGGAAGAAGCCGAGCGCAAACTCGAGCACGTAGAGGCGAACCTCGTCCGCCTGAGAGACATCATCGAGGAAGTGCAAAAGCAGGTCCGTTCCCTCCAGCGCCAGGCCGGCAAGGCGCGGCGTTACAAGGAATATGCGGAGCAACTCAAGGATATGAGGATTTCGCTTGCCGCGCGCCACTACACGGACACGCGCGCGCAGGAAGCCGAAGCGTGCCGGAAGGAACAGCAACTCCAGGACGGAATCGGCGCTCTCAACGCGCAAATTGATACGCTTGGCGCGGAAGTCGCCCGGCAGGAGACGCAACTGCTCGAAATGGACGAGCGCCTCGCTGCGGAACGCGAGAATCTTGCCCGCGCGCATCAGGACATGTCCACCGCTGAACAGAAGATCGGGTATCACACGCAGCGCACGCGCGAAACAAACGACACCCAAGCGCGACTGAACGAGCGGT
>Ga0315288_10000750_pt1 | contig 41275 bp, 30 predicted proteins | sample YL17G11_20_MG_FD_203454 | JGI IMG/M metagenome (GOLD analysis project Ga0315288, IMG submission 203454) | Sediment microbial communities from Yellowstone Lake, YNP, Wyoming, USA - YL17G11_20 | ecosystem: Environmental > Aquatic > Freshwater > Lake > Sediment | place: USA: Wyoming | collected...
GGAGAGGGAATATGCTCAATTCCATATTCTTTCATCTTTAATCGCAGCGTATTCCGATGTATTCCCAAAATCTCAGCAGTTTTTATCAAGTTCCAATTGGTCTTAGTTAAAGTATTCAAAATATGATTCTTTTCCATATCCTTAAGAGATAGATTGGCAGAGGAGCTTGTTTCTTTTGATTTTATCAGACCGAAATACGGCAGATCGTTTTTGTCTATCACGTCGGTTCGGGAGAGGACCACTCCTCTTTCGATCATGTTCTCCAGCTCTCTTACATTTCCGGGCCAATCATAACTTAAGATTATGTCTTTGACCTCCGGGGTGATCCCTTTAACTTTTCTCCCACATTTTTGATTGGCTTTCTGGATGAAGTGATCCAGCAGAAGCAAAATATCTTCCTTTCTATCTCGCAGAGGAGGAATAAAAATAGAGATAACATTCAACCGATAGTAAAGATCCTCTCTGAAGCTATGCTCCTTGGTTTTTTTCTCTAAGTCTTGATTGGAAGCCGAGATTATCCGCACGTCTACTTTTAAACTCTCTTTTCCGCCCAGTCTTTCAAACTCCTGTGATTCCAGCACTCTTAGGAGTTTGACCTGAGTCTCCAGAGAAATATCTCCAATTTCATCCAAGAAAAGTGTCCCTCCATCCGCCAGCTCAAATCTTCCTTCCTTTCTTTTGATCGCACCGGTAAAAGCCCCTTTTTCATAACCGAATAGCTCCGATTCTAAAAGAGTCTCAGGCAAAGCCGCACATGAGACGGCAACAAATCTTTTATCTGCTCTATCACTTAAAGCATGAATTGCTCTTGCCACCAGCTCTTTTCCGGTGCCACTTTCACCTCTTATTAACACAGTCGATTTCGTTTTTGCCACTCGTGAGACCGTGCTTAACACTTCTGTAATGGCTTTGCTATTTCCAATTATCTGACTATCCTGGAATTTCGCATCTAATTGTTCTTTTAAGTATTTGTTTTCCATTAAGAGATGGTATCTTTCCAGAGCTTTGCTAATGTTTAACTTTATCTCGTCAAGGTTAATTGGTTTAGTAACATAATGATATGCACCAAGCCTCATAGCTTCGACCGCAGTTTCAACCGTTCCATAAGCGGTCATCATAATTACCTGTATTTCCGGGTTCACTCCTTTTAGTTTCTTAAGAAGCTCAATCCCATCCATACCTGGCATTTTCAGGTCGATCAAAGCCAATTCGAAATATCTATCTTGGCAGAGGCTTAGTACCTTAGCCCCTGACTCCGCAGTTGTCACGTTAAATCCTTGTTTTTTCAGAAAACCAGCTAACTGCTCTCTCTGCGGTTCTTCGTCATCGACTACTAATATTCGGTATAGTGCCATAACTTTGTCACCTTGTCTCAAAAAAGGAGGCTGGAGTGTTCACCTTTAGGTGAACCGTATGAGAGTTCTTGGTATTATGACATGTTTAGGTCAAGCTGAAGCTTGACACTCCAGTAAACCTTTCCACTGCCGAAATAACTTTACGTTTGTGTAATTGGCAATTTTATAGTGAAAACAGTTCCTTTTCCCACTTCACTCTCCACCTCGATTTTCCCATTATGGTCGGAGATGATTCGATAAGCAATAGAAAGCCCAATTCCCGTCCCTTTTTCTTTGGTAGAGAAATAAGGCTGAAAAATCTTAGAGAGATTTTCCTTGGGAATGCCTGTTCCCGAATCTTTAATTCTTATGAATATATTCCTTTGTGTGTCATCGAGATATGAGCTAACACTTAATTCACCACTCGAAGGCATGGATTGAATTCCATTAAGCATAATATTCAAAATGGCTTTCTTCATTTCCTCCGGATCGATTTTGGTCTTAGGAAGGTTGTCAATGGCACGGATTAATCTAATATTTTTTTCATTCGCTTCCACCTCTGCCAAATTCGTAATCTCATTTAAAAATATGTTCATATCAGTGGGAATTAAATTTAGCTTCTGCGCTTTGGCTAAACTTAAGAACTGATTGATAATGCTATCCAATCTTTTTATCTCATCTAAAATAATCTGGGTAAAGGCTTTGTATTCTTCTTGATCTTTCTGAGGGACGAACTCAGACTTGAGTCTCTGGGTGGTGATGGATATGGCATTCAAAGGATTTCTTATCTCGTGAGCAACGCCGGCGGCTAAGTTTCCTAAAGCCGAAAGCCTTTCGGCTCTTTTTGCCTCCTCCTCGTATTTCTTCAACTCGGTTATGTCGTGAATTACCGCTACTGCTCCTTTGAATTCTTTGTCTTCGCTGAAAAGACAAGAGCTGGCAATTATCAAAATCTTTTCCTCTCCCGAAAGCATGCGGAAAGAGGTTTCCACATCCCGACTGGCGCGCTTTCTTTCCATGGTTGGTCTAAGAAGGCAGGGATCGTCCGGAAAAATCGAATGGTAATTTTGGTTTATAGCCTGCTCTCTTTCTATTCCAAACAGATCTTCAGCCAAGCGATTCATCATAATTATCTTTCCGTCTGCATCCACCGCTACCACCGCACTATGCATAGCTTCAAGCACGTTGCCGGTAAGGGTCTTTATCTCTTTATACGATCTATCCAGAATAAAATAGTTTTGATTGACGATCACCATTCCGATTATCAAAAGACTCAGAAGAAACAAGATCACAGAGAACAGGATCATCTGCTTTTGATAGCTCGAAGTTACCTTCTTATATCCGGTCATAGATAGTCCGATTCTAAAAATCCCCGAAGGTATTTCTTCGGACTCGAAAGCTTTCACCACTTCCAAGACGTCCTCTCCTTCGAAGGAGGTGATTCTGCTTTTTGCTATCTTTACTGTCAGGGCATTTCGCAGGAAAGGATCATCTTCGATCTTACGCATTTTTTCGACTTTCTTGGATGCTAACACGATCCCTTCCATCGACTGCAAGACGATATACTCCACCCCGCTCTCCTGGCTGATCTTCTGGATGAGATAACCGATCCCGATCTCTCTTTTGAAGCTCTCCAGATATGAAGCCGGAGCCACCACTACTATCGCCCCTTTAGCTTTTGATCTTCCAACTGCGGAAGCATAACCTTTCTCCGCCAGAAGAGCTTTCGATTCTATGCCAAAAACCGCTTCTTTCTCTTTCCCCTCAATAATGTTCTTTATGGAAGTGGCTACTGAAATGGCTGAATCCTGATAGATGTCTCTGTCTTGAGGATGACTGCTATATTTCAGATCCATATTCTCGTCCAGTATATCGATACGGGAAAGATTACTCTCCTGGACTATGGTTTCCAATTTGGAGTTGTTAACCCACCCGTCCTTTTCCATCTGATTTACCAGACTAGCAACATCCCGGAGCCTCTCCCCTACTAATTCCTCCACCAGAGCATTTGCCCGAACAGTATTCTGGCTGGACAAAATCAGACTTTCCAAAAGAGCCGTTCCCTCCTTTCCCATCACGCTCAACATGTTGGACTTGTTCTTTCTGATTCCAAAAAATGCAATCAAAAAAAGGATCAATCCCAAAAGGAGGGTAATAATGACTACATATCGTAGTCTTATGTTAGCTAAGAATTTCGTGGTGGGGAACAAAGTCATTATTTTGCACTCTGTTAGGGTGGGGGTGCAACCTCCACCCTTTCTGCGGGCAGGAATACAACCCCCCTGCCCAAACGAGAGCTTGTCTCGGACGAAATTGAATACCTAAATTATTCCCAGCATTAAAAGTAAAAGCGTAAAGCTGAGTGCCACTAAAACTATAACCGTGAGCCAAGCCAAAATGTTAAAACCCCTCTTGTTGGTATACGTCCCCATGATTTTTTTATTGTTGATGAGTATCAACATGAAGACCAAAATTAGAGGAAGAACTATGCCGTTTAACACCTGTGAGATATACATTATGGAGATAAGGGGCAAACCAGGCCAGAGGATCAGTCCCGCTCCAAGAAATATTAAAAGGGAATATAATCCATAAAACTGTGGAGCTTCTGAGAATTTTTTGTTAACTCCTTCCTCCCAACCCATCCCCTCACAGACCATATAGGTGGTGGAAAGGGGCAAAATAGATGCGGCAAAAAGTGACGCATTCAAAAGACCAAAGGCAAAAAGATAGGAACAATATTTTCCTGCCAGAGGTGCCAAGGCTAATGCCGCATCCTTTGCGGTTTCAATTCTGATTCCTGCTTTGAAAAGAGTAGATGCGCAAGCCACTATGATGAAAAGAGCCACTATGTTTACGATGAAACTTCCAGAGATCACGTCCGCTCGCGAGTATTTATAATTCTTTAGCTTAATGTCCTTTTCCACCACCGCAGATTGCAAATAAAACTGCATCCACGGAGCGATAGTGGTTCCGATCACTCCTATCAGCATTCCAAAACTCTCAGCAGAGAACTTTAGCTCAGGAGCTAATATGCTGGATTTGACCATAGTCCAATCCGGCTTGGACAAAAGACCGGATATAACATAACTGGCATAGAAAAGACAAGCCACCAGGAATATCTTTTCCACCGATTTGTAGTTCCCCTTCAACACTAATATCCAAACGAAGATAGCTCCCAGGGGAACGGAGATGTATTTGGAGACGTTGAATATCTCCAAGCTGGCGGCTATTCCTGCAAATTCTGCCAAGACGTTCCCGAAATTAGTGATAATAATAGCTATCAAAAGGTAAAAGGTTATTTTAACTCCGAAATGCTCTCTTATTAAGTCAGATAGTCCCTTGCCCGTTACCACCCCCATGCGGGCACACATCTCCTGGATTATTATCAGAGCCAGGGTGATGGGAACAAGCGACCATATCAAGGAGTAGCCAAAGTGAGCGCCAGCGAGGGAATAGGTGGTTATTCCACCAGCATCATTGTCTACGTTAGAGGTGATAATCCCCGGACCAATCACCGCCAAGAAGATGATCCAGCTTCTCCATCGAGATTTTGATAATAGACTTTTAACCATGTTAACAGAAGGTTTTTGTCAAAAGGTTCAAACCTCTCCCCTTTTTGTCTCCCTTTCCTTATTTAAGGAGAGGGGAAAAAGAGGGTGAGGTCAGAATTTTGAATTTTGAACTTTTTTATTCTCCAAACTCCGGATATATCGCTTCCACCCCGTCACTTATCGTTATTATCCCCTTCATCTGATTTTTTTCATCCACCACAGGTATGGCTAAGAATTTGTATTTTTTGAAAATCTTCGCCCCCTCTTTGACGGAATCGTCGACTTTCAGTTTGATTAGATTTTGGTTCATAAAACTGCCTACCATCGTTTCGGATGGATGCAAAATCAAATCTCGCATGGTCACCACTCCTACCAATCTCTCCTGATCGTCTGTCACATAGATGTAGGAGATATTTTCCAAGGTGTTCTCCGAATGTTTAGATACTTCCAAGACTTTCCCCACATTGTCTGTATGCAGACAAGAGATATAGTTGGGGGTCATTATACTGCCTGCGGTTCCCTCCTTAAATTTTAAAAGCTCCTCCAGCTCCTCTCTCTTTTCTTCTTCCAATCCCTCGATTAAATCCCGTTTTTTCTCCTCCGTGAGATCTTGAAGAAGATCCACGGCCTCATCCGGCTCCATCTCCTCAATGACGTCCGATGCCCGCTCCTCCGATAAACCTTCGATTAAAGCTACTCTGGTTTGATCGTCCACCTCTTCTAATGCATCCGCTTGCGCCTCCACGTCCAATGCTTCAAACACATAAGACCTTTTGTGTCGATCCAGCTCCTCTAAGATATCCGCCATCTCGGACGGATGAATTTCGGAAAGCTTCCGGTGCGTTACGTTAAGTTTTAAAGCTTGCTTGTGCGGATCATGCGACAGAGGCTGAATATACTTCCAGGAGATAAGCTTATTGGAAATCTGATAAGCAAAAAGCCAGTTGGTCAAGGCATCCACGTATTTAATCCAGCCCAGACGGCGAAATATCCCTCTTATGCCGAAATCGACGTGAACCAGCCGGAGCTGTCCTTCAGCCAGCAAAAGGTGCAGATCGTTTACCCTTTCCACCTTAGCTCCATAGGTATCCACCACCTGCTTATCCAGAATTTCGTCTTTGAGTAGTATCTCCCCCTCTTTCATCTTTGGATCTATCACCTGACCTTCTGCACCCGGCTTTAATCTGATTACATGTCCATTGATGCTATCCACTGACTGCCAGCCAAAAGATGCAAACTTTTCTCCTTTTTTTTGCCGTATGCGGAATGAAGCCACCGGAGGAAAAAGCTCTCCGAGCTTAACCCTTAAGTCGACCACCTTGCCGACGTTCTTACCTTCAGTATCAATCACCCTGCGGTTTAAAATCTCCGAAAGGAAGACAAACATCTTCAAGGCTTCCGGATGAGAATTATTTTTCATGATTCAAAGCGGTTTGATCTACCAGAAAAAAACATTGAACTCTTGAACCCTTGAGTTAATCCCCCCCCTTATAAATGATCGTTCATTCGATCAACTTCTTAATCCCCCAAAGTATCAAAAGCACGGGCCAGAAACGGACGATTTCATATTCCAAATACCCGAAATTACGCAGTAAAACCAATCCTCCGAATAATATCAATACCACCCCCCAGAAAATTTTGCTGTTCTTGGAATGTTTATGAAATTCAGACAATTTAACCTCCTTTTTAAAGTTGAGCGGAAAATATCATAAACCCAGATGGTTGTCAATTAAAAAAGATCGACATCAATAAGACGAAAATTATATCGTCGGAGTTGCATCCGACTAGAAAACGGAGGTAATTCTTATGAAGAATTTCCACAGATATTGGATTAAATATTGCGAAGGAATTGCCGTAGTTTTATTCTGGAGGGTTCAATAAGCCGAAATACTATTCTTTTGCAAAGAGGCTTAAAGGGAATGTTGAAAAACCTGTTATTGAGGTATTAAACTTCGTAGGGACAGGGCTTGTCCTTCAGGATGAATCCCTGTCCTAACTCCAAGTAGGACAGCCACAAGGGCTGTCCCTACGATGACCTCTCCTTTCTGATTTTGTCACAGAAGGAACTTTTTCAACAGACCCTCAAGGCAGCTATCCCCTTTGACAGAATCAACCAATCCTATAAAATATAGTTTCATAATAAATTTGACTTTGAAAAAGTAAAAAGTATATTAAAAATTGTGTTAACCAGATTCAAAAAATTTAGCCTGCGCATAACTTAAGTTAGTCGCCGGCTATCTGAATCAATCTTTAGTTTAATGACAAGGAGGAAATAATGGCTACGGAGCTGGATGTGATTATCGATAACCTTAAAGAGAAATTAGCCAAACTAAGGGAGTATCTTTGATCTGGAGGGAAAAGAAAAGAAGATCAAAGAGCTGGAGAAGCTTTCATCGGAGTCTGGCTTTTGGAATGATTCGCAGAAAGCTCAGCTGGTCTTAAAAGAGATCAGTGAGCTGAAGAAATGGTCCGAGAAATGGCAAAAGCTTTCTTTTGAAGCCGAAGAAGCTGAGCTTCTAAAAGATCTGGCGGAAGAGGAAAATGACACTCAGGCAGAAGCAGAAGTGCGTGTCAATCTAAAGGAGTTAAAAAAGGAGCTGGATGAATTTGAATTTCTAACCGTCCTATCAGGGGAAGATGATTCCAAGAATGCTATTCTGGCCATTCATTCGGGAGCGGGAGGAACAGAATCCCAGGATTGGGCACAGATGCTTCTCCGCATGTATACCCGGTGGGTGGAAAGAAAGGGATTCAAATATGAGGTCATAGATTTCTTGGCAGGAGAAGAGGCGGGGATAAAAAGCACCACCCTAGAGATAACCGGAGAGTATGCTTATGGCTTATTAAAGGGGGAAAGCGGAGTTCACCGTTTGGTGCGCATCTCCCCTTTCGACGCCAACCAAAGAAGGCATACCTCTTTTGCTTCCGTATTTGTCTATCCGGAAATTGAAGATAATATCACCGTGGAGATAAAGGATGATGACATCCGTATGGAGACCTTTCGCGCTTCTGGCGCGGGGGGACAGCATGTGAACAAAGTCTCATCTGCGGTTAGGATCACCCACATGCCTACCGGAATCGTGGTTCAGTGCCAGTCGGAGCGCTCTCAGCTTAGAAACAAAGAAAATGCTCTAAAAGTCCTCAAAGCCCGGTTATATCAACTCTATAAAGAGGAAGAAAAAAAGAAGCAGGAGAAGTTAGAGAGCCAGAAGAAAAAAATCGAGTGGGGAAGCCAGATCCGGTCTTATGTGTTTCAGCCTTACACCCTGGTCAAAGATCATCGCACCGACGTGGAAACCGGAAATACTCAGGCGGTGATGGATGGCGAGATCGATCAATTCATCGAAGCCTATTTAAGCTCGAAAGAGAACGTAAATTAGAAGGGACGTATTAAGGGGAATGTCATTGCGAGGAGCGAAGCGACGAAGCAATCTTATGGGATTGCTTCGCCCCGCCAAAGGCGGGGCTCGCAATGACAAGTGCGGAAACACTTGGCGAAACAGGGAGACAGATTTATGCTTTGTTGGAAATGTGGAGGAACTGTAGAGACAGGGGAAAAGATTCTGCGGAAGGACGTCTGTCCTCATTGCGATTCGGATTTGCGCTGTTGTTTCAATTGCAATTTTTACGACAAGGTAGCTTATCATCAATGCAAGGAGCCGGAAGTGGAATGGGTGAGATATAAAGAAAGGGGCAACTTCTGCGATTGGTTCCGACCCAAACAAGCGTTTTTCAAAAAGGAACAAAAACCACTGACCAAAGAGGATTTTAAAGAACATTGGAATTCGCTTTTCAGGGATGAAGAAGAACCCAAATAAAGAACTCACCCCCTGTCCCCTTCAGGGTGAATCCCTTTCCTTCGACCCTGAGGTCTCACTTCGTGCCGAGCGCACTCAGTGCGAGGCAGGACCGAAGGGCAGGGTGAACCCCTCTCTACTTGCAGAGAGGGGGATTTAGGGGTGAGTAAGCATAGGTTCAGGGCTTGCTTGCACCGAGAGTATTATTCGAGGTGTCCCTGTCTCTTACAAAGTTATTGAATTGAGAGTATAAAAAGAAATGACGGAAAAGACAAAAACAGACAGAACACTTGATTGGATTAAAGATCATAAAATTCTTTCCATAGTTATCACCATAGGAATAATCGTCATCGCAATTGGGACTTTTACAAACTCCTTGCAGACGATCTTGAATTTGTTCTTTCCTTCCAAAACACCCATTGTCAACATCGAATTACCAGGTTCAGAGCCTAAAAAATGTGAATTTAATATCCTTCCGCAAAAGCCCTTTAAATATAAAAATTCCACGAAAATCCTAATTGCGGTTTTTGAGGGTGGGCGCAAAGAAGCAAAGGAATTAGGAACTGATATTTCGATGTCCATCGCAGACAGGTTGGATGAATATTGCAAGGACAGCCTTAAGCTTAGCTCAGAAGACATTGAGGTAGTGAGACTTAATTGTTTTGTTCAAAGCCATTCAGACGCACGGGAAATTCTGGATAGTTTGGGAGGCGATGTGTTTATTTGGGGAAATAATTTTTGCTCACCCAGTTCGGAAAAAGCAAAATTCTGCCCCAAAGCGACTCTCACAAGAACAATTTCACCCCTCGAAGCAAGAGGTAAACGCATCGAGGTAAAAGAGCAGTTAACCATTACTGATCTTGATCTTCCCTCTTTGACTGCAGAGAGACCTTATCAACTATTAAATTTTATCTTTGGTTTGCATTTCTATCTAAGGGATAAATTCAAAGAGGCTGCTGTATACTTTGAAAAAGCAGGGGATGAGATTTATAGCAATGAGAAAGGTATCGAAAATGTGTACCATTATCTCGCATATACCTATCAATTCTTATCGAAAAATGATAAAGCTCTGAACTATTATGAAAAGAGTTTGCGAATATTCCAAGGTTTAGGTAATCGCAAAGCAGAAGGGCTGGCCCTGAACAATATTGGTATGATATATTATGCTTGGAGCAAGTATGATCAGGCGATTGAGTATCTTCAGAAGAGTATGAAGATATTTCAAGACATAGATGATCGTAAAAAAGAAGGAGTGATCCTGAACAATATTGGGCTGGTATATTATGCTTGGAGTAAGTACGATCAGACGATTGAATATTATAAGAAAAGTTTGAAGATATTCGAAAACATTAGGGACCGACAAGGAGAAAGGGTGATCCTGAACAATATTGGGCTGGTATATTATGCTTGGAGTAAGTATGATCAGGCGATTGAGTATTATAAGAAGAGCTTGAAGATAAAAGAAGAGATAGGGGATCGACAAGGAGAAGGGGTGACCATAAACAATATTGCAGCTGTATATTATGCCTGGGGTAAATATAATGAAGCAATCGAGTCTCATAAGAGATGTTTGAAGATATTTGAAGAAATTGGTGATCGTGAAAGTGAAGGGGTGACCCTGAATAATATTGGCGAGATATATCGAGCCTGTGGCAAGCATGATCAGGCGATTGAGTATTTTCAGAAGAGTATGAAGATATTTCAAGACATAGGTGATCGTAAAGATGAAGGAGTGAACCTAAACAATATTGCGAATGTATATTATGCCTGGGGCAAGTATGAACAAGCGATTGAGTATTATAAGTTAAGCTTAAAGATAAGAGAAGAGATTGGGGATCGAAAAGGAGAAGGGGTGACCCTGAACAATATTGGAGAGATATATCGAGTCAGGGGCAAGTATGATCAGGCCATTGAGTATTATCAGAAGAGCTTCAAAATAACACAAGAGATTGGTGATCGAAAACAAGAAGGGGTGACCCTGAACAATATTGCTGGGATATATTATGCCCGGGGCAAGTATGATCAGGCGATTGAGTATTATCAGAGGAGTTTGAAGATAACAGAAGAGATAGGGGATCGAAAACAAGAAGGGGTGACCCTGAACAATATTGGTGGGGTATATTATGCCTGGGGCAAGTATGATCAGACGATTGGGTATTGGAAGAAAAGTTTGAAGATATTAGAGGAAATTGGGGCTGTTGAGGCAAATACGGTTAGAGAGAATTTGAAGCTGATTCAAGAGAAGATGAGAAAACGATAAAAGACGTTCAAGATTCAAAATTCAAGATTCAAGATAAAAAACTCTCTCCCTATCCCCCTCTCCATAAGTTTATAGGGGACGAACACAAGAGGGTGAGTCAAAAGACATTTTCGGGCGACCACGAGGGTCGCCCCTACGGTTCTCCCCCTCTCCTTAACTAAGGAGAGGGGGAACACAAGGGGGGTTAGAACCCCCTAAATCCCCCTTATCAGGGGGACTTTGGGATTACAACTTGTTGCGGGGTATTTGACAAAAATCTGAAAACCTCTCCCCCTGGTCCCCTCTCCACAAGTGTACAGGGGACGAACACAAGAGGGTGAGTCAAAAGACATTTTCGGGCGACCACCCTTCGACTTCGCTCAGGGTCGCCCCTACGGTTCTCCCCCTCTCCTTGCTAAGGAGAGGGGTTCACCCTGAAGGGATTCACCCTGAAGGGGAACACAAGGGGGTAAGGTAAAAGACATTTTCGGGCGACCACGAGGGTCGCCCCTACGAACTGAATTCTGGTCAAGCTAAAGCTTGACACTCCAAAAACATATCATTTAGATATTAGAGATGGTTAGATCAGACAAATTTACCGAGCGCTCACAGGATGCTCTGCAATATGCACAGGAGTTGGCGCAGAGCAATAATAACTCTCAAATAGAAGTAGAGCATCTGCTTCTATCACTGCTGGAACAGGAGGAGAGTTTAAGTGAGATCATCTTGAGCCAGATGGGGGTGGACGTTTCCTCGTTAAAAGAGAAATTAAAAGACGAAATCTCTCTTCTACCTAAGATGTATGCGACCACTGGACAGATTCCGCAAATTTACCTCTCCCCTGCTTTGGGAAGCTTGCTTTCATCTGCCGAAAAAGAGGCTCAAGCTTTGAAAGATGATTATGTCAGCGTGGAGCATCTTTTGATCGCTATCGTTGAATCAAAGGATACCAAAGTGGGAAAGATGCTCCAGAATTTAAAAGTGACCAAAGAAAAAATTTATCAAGCTTTAACCAAAATCAGAGGGAGTCAAAGAGTGACAGATCAAACGCCGGAATCAAAATATCAAGTCCTCGAAAAATATAGTCGGGATTTAACCGAGCTTGCCAGAAAAGGGAAATTGGACCCGGTCATAGGAAGAGACGAAGAGATAAGAAGAGTGATCAAAGTTCTTTCGCGGCGAACCAAAAACAATCCGGTTTTAATCGGAGAGCCTGGAGTAGGTAAAACCGCCATAGCAGAGGGATTAGCATTAAAAATAAGCAAAGGGGACGTTCCTGAATCTTTGAAAGGAAGAAAGGTGATCGCCTTGGATTTAGGATCGCTGATAGCCGGATCAAAGTTCCGAGGCGAGTTTGAGGAGCGACTCAAAGCCATACTCAAGGAGATCGAAAGAGCACAAGGGAACATCATTCTTTTCATCGATGAGCTACATACCATAGTCGGAGCAGGAGCAGTCAGCGGAGCGATGGATGCCTCCAACATGTTAAAGCCCGCCTTAGCTCGAGGTGAGCTGCGCTGTATCGGCGCAACCACCCTGGACGAATACAGAAAAAACATAGAAAAAGATGCCGCCTTGGAAAGACGCTTTGCACCTGTGCTTATCGGAGAGCCATCGGTGGAAGAGACTATCTCCATTTTGAGAGGGCTAAAGGAAAAGTATGAAGTGCATCATGGAGTGAGAATCCAGGATTCCGCTTTAGTAGCGGCGGCTAAACTTTCGGAAAGATACATCACCGACAGATTTCTTCCCGACAAAGCCATAGATTTAATAGATGAGGCGGCGGCAGATTTACGCATCCAGATCGACAGCATGCCGGAGGAGCTGGATGTGGTGGTCAAAAAGATCAGACAGCTGGAGATAGAAAAAGAGGCAGTGAAGAAGGAAAAAGATGCTCAAGTGAGATTAAAACCAATTGAGGACGAACTCAAATCTTTGCGAAAAGAAGAGACTGATCTTAAGGATCACTGGCAAAAGGAAAAAGCGATTGTAACTCGCATCCGCGAGCTTAAAGAAAAACTGGAACAAGCCAAAATCGAAGCGGACAAAGCGGAAAGAGAAGCCAATTATGAAAAAGCCGCAAGATTGCGATATGGAGAGACTAACCAACTGCAAAAGGAGCTGGAGGAACAAAATCAGCTTTTGACCAAAATTCAGAAGGACAAAAAGATGCTCAAAGAGGAGGTGGATGAAGAGGACATTGCGGATGTGGTTTCTAAGTGGACCGGTATTCCAGTGACAAAATTGACCGAGACTGAGACTGAAAAATTAGTGCATTTAGAGGAGCAATTGCACCGAAGAGTGGTGGGACAAAATCAGGCGGTGGAGACCGTAGCGAATGTAGTGCGGAGTGCCCGGGCGGGACTTTCCGATCCCAAACGTCCTATCGGCTCATTCATATTCTTAGGTCCTACCGGAGTCGGAAAAACCGAGTTGGCAAAAGCTTTGGCGCAAGCTTTGTATGGTGACGAGAACGCTTTGATCAGAATCGACATGTCCGAATATATGGAGAAATTCTCTGTCTCCCGGCTTATCGGCGCTCCACCCGGATACGTGGGATACGAAGAGGGAGGACAGCTGACAGAAGCGGTGAGGCGAAGACCATATTGCGTTATCCTCTTCGATGAGATCGAAAAAGCACATGCCGAAGTGTTCAATCTCTTACTCCAGGTCATAGATGACGGGAGATTGACCGATAATCAGGGAAGGACGGTAAGCTTCAAAAATGCCATCCTGATAATGACCTCCAATATCGGAGCGTCCTTGATAGCGGAGATGTCACAGAGTATTACCGCTGAAAATGAAGATCGTATATATAATCAAATGAGATCCGACGTGTTAAATCTTTTACGAAAATCACTAAGACCTGAGTTTTTGAATCGTATAGATGAGGTAATAGTGTTTCACTCATTATCTTTCGAGGATATAAAAAAGATCGTAGATTTACAGTTTGAAGAGGTCAGCTTAAGATTGACTGAACACGAGATGAGCGCCAGCTTGACCGAGAAAGCTAAAGAGTTTCTGGCTAAAGAGGGATTTGATCCCGCCTTTGGAGCCAGACCTATAAAACGGATGATACAGAAACTGATCACTCAGCCTTTAGCCAACGAATTTTTGAAAGGCAAATTTAGTCCAAACTCTAAGATAAAAATAGATGTAAAGAATGATAGGATAGTGTTCGTATAGCAGGCTTAAGGCTGGAAACCATGATATTTCAAAATTCAAAAAGCAAAGTGCTAGCGTCTGCTTGAATTTTTCATCTTCAGTTTTGAATTGGCTAAGAAGAAGGAGGTAAGGACCATTGAAAAACATTGCGGGTATGATGGTAGTTTTAATCATCGGAGGTCTGATTCTTTCCTGTTCCTCAAATTCCAAAAGCAAAAAAACTGAACAGGAGCTTTACACCGAGGCGCAGAACTTATCGGAAAAGGGGGAGTATATCTCCGCCATAAATGCTTATGCCGAGATTTTGAAACTCTATCCCGATAGCCCCCGGGCCTACAAAGCACAATTTCTGATCGCTTTTGTTTATTCGGAAAATCTGAAAGCTTATGAGAAAGCCAAGGAGAATTATAAGATTCTGATCGAGAAATATCCCAATTGTGATCTGGTGGATGACGCCAAATATATGATGAAAACCATGGAATCGGACAGCCTTCCCTCGGTGTCAGATACCAGTGCGTCTTCATCTGATTAGAAAACATATCAATTAAGTTAAATAGCATCAGAGCCTAACTTAAGTCAGGTTCTGGTGCTATTTTATTATCCGAATCGTTATATAATACCAGTTAATACATAAGCCCCGTTATCGAGGAAACAATTTTGCCCGGAATCGCTGGAATCGTCGATCTCGATGGAAAATTCGATCTAAAAGAAAAGATCACCGGCATGCTTTCTTTAATGAAGCATGAGCCCTGGTATAAGGTGGGACAATTTCACCAAGGACCGGTAGCTTTGGGAAAAGCTACACCCGGGATAATTGATCCTTATCCTCAACCGGTTTTTAACCAGGATAAATCTTTGGGTTTGATTATGTACGGTGAGGTGTATAGTTACCCGGAGAATTTTGTTCAGATTCTAAAAGATGATTTCCATTCCGAATCTAATAACTACGCTTTGCATATATTAAATCTGATAGATAAAAATGGAATTGAAGTTGTGAAAGCTCTGAATGGCTCTTTTGTATTAGCTTTGTGGGATTTTAGAAACCATCGTTTGACCATAGCCAATGACCGCTATGGTTTAAGACCTTTATACTATTTTAATCAGAACCATCTTTTTATCTTCGCTTCGGAAATGAAATCCATTTTAACGTTCTCAGAAGTAAAAAAAGAAATAGATCTGGAGGGTATGTCGCAGTTCTTCAGCCTCAACTTCATTATGCAAGATCGAACTTGGTTAAAGGAAATAAAAATCTTAAGACCGGCTTCTATTATTACTTTTGAAAATGACAATTTGAATAAAAGAACTTACTGGTCTTTGAATTTGAAAGAAGACAACCAAGGGTTTAACAGAAAAGATGCACTGAATCAGGCGCACTTTTTAGTAAGACAAGCAGTCCAAAGACAGATCAAAGATGATATCCCTAAGACTTTGTCTTTAAGCGGTGGGCTGGATTCACGAACAATCATAGGAGCTACTGCTCAATTGGGACATAAAATCCCTACCTTTACCTTTGGCATTCCAGACTGTCCCGACCAAAAGCTGGCAAAAGCCATTGCAGACGCCTGCGGAATGGAAAATCGCTTCTTTGAGCTTTCACCGGACTTTTTGAAAAAGTGGGCAAAACTGGGAGTCTGGCTAACTGAGGGGATGAACAACTGTATAAATTTTCATGGAATAGAGTTTACACCAGAGATTCAGAAACAAGCTGCCATAGTGCTGAATGGTTTCATGGGAGGCGAACTCTTTGGGTTTGTATCTCTGTTTGCTCTCAAGCTATTGTTTCAAAAAAACTCTAAGAATTGGATCAACAGCTTTTTTACCCAAATCAATCATCCTTTTTCTGTATCCGAAGAAAAGAACCTTTTTCAAAAAGAATATTATTCACAGATAAAGGACATAGCCTTTCAGTCTCTCTCAAAAATAATACACGAATCCCCAGCCCTTTCACCATTCAATGAATTTTACTATTTCCGCTTCACAGAACAAGCCTCTAAATCTTTCCTTTACGGTCTTTTACTCGACAACAACCTGGTGGAATATAGGGTTCCGTTTTGTGATTATGATCTGGTAGATTTTGTATCAACCATACCCCCCAAAGAGAAAGCGTTGGCAATTTTCCATCGTCGTCTGGTGACTGAGAAATTCCCGCCTTTGGGTTCGATCCCCTATCAAAGGACCGGTTTGCCCGTCAGCTCCAATGTTACTTCGATCCTGTTAAGAAAAACAAAAGAGCACTTGAGACAAAAGTTCTTAAAATCAGGTGAAGATAGACGTAGATACTCAGATTATGATAACTGGATGCGGCATGAGCTTAAGGAATTATTGATTACCATTCTCTTAAGCGAAAGATTTTTAAGCCGGGGTTATTTTAATCCCGATTATGTGAAAAGAATGATGGAACAGCATTTCTCAGGGAAGCAGAACTGGTCATCACAGTTAGGGTCGCTTATCACATTCGAGCTGTGGAACCAGCTATTTGTAGACGAACTAAAAAGCCCTTGAACCAGTAAAGAGAAGCTTTAATTATACTTGGATATATGAAAAAGTCTGATTCTTTGCCGCTCGGGTGGGGATTGCATGGACGTGCCCCCAGCCAGGAGGACGGACGTCCCTGTCTGGGCATCCGTTTGTCTGGCTCCCCCGAATCAATAGCCCGATTATTCTAACATAATGCCGGAATGAAGATTGAGCAGAACCAAAAAATTGAATGCAAGGAGGGTGTTTTTGCTTGACATTTTAGATAATGATATTATATTGAAAGTTTTATGAAAGGAGTAGTTAATGAAAACTTATACACCCAGCATTTCTGAGATTGAAAGAAAATGGTTTATAATTGATGCCAAAAACAAGATACTGGGAAGATTAGCCACGAGGGTAGCCAGCCTGCTGATGGGAAAGGGTAAGCCGAGTTTCACTCCCCACTTAGACGTGGGAGACTATGTGATCGTCATAAATGCCGAAAAGGTGATCCTCTCCGGCAAGAAACAGAATACTAAGACTTATTATAATTATAGTGGTTATCCCGGTGGGCTCAAGTCGGTGGTCTTCTCCAAATACATAAAAGAAAAGCCGGAACAGCTTTTCTCTGATGCGATATGGGGGATGCTACCCAAAAATAGGCTGGGAAGGAAGATGTTCTCCAAACTTTTCGTATACCGGGGAGAGCAACACCCCCATCAGGCTCAAAAGCCTGAGTCTATAAAGATTTAGGATCAACTAGAGTATAAATCTATTTATAGATGACAGATAATTATGTTGGGATGTGGGGGACTATGAACCGTGAACTATGAACTAATAACCAATCGCAGGAGGATAATTTGGCAACCGTTGTTTATCGAGCCACTGGAAGAAGAAAAACTGCAGTCGCCTCCGTCAGGCTGATTCAGGGAGCAGGCAAGATGCTGGTCAATGGAAAACCGCTTCGCCAGTATCTGACTAAGGACGATCTTTTGGTTCTGGTGGAAAAGCCTCTGGAAATAACCGGGATGAGCGGAAAAGTGGATCTCATCTGCTCCGCCCGAGGCGGTGGTTTAGCCAGTCAAGCTGGAGCCATTAGGTTAGCTGTCGCCCGAGCCTTGGTAAAGATGAACGATCAGTTCAGGAAAGCTTTAAAAAAAGCGGGAGTGCTCACCCGGGATCCCCGGATGGTAGAAAGAAAGAAATACGGACAGATTAAAGCTCGGAAAAGATTCCAGTATTCCAAGAGATAACCTGGCAACTTTAACCTTATACCTTTAAATTCGCACATCGGCTGATCCAAAGGTGGGTCCACCTAGATTACTGGGTGGCGCCTTGGGAGGTGACGCCGGTGGAGGTCAAAAACCAAGAAAGGAATTGTCTATGAACATCACCATCAAAGATTTGCTGGAAGCGGGAGTTCACTTTGGGCACCAGACCAAACGATGGAACCCCAAAATGAAAAAATTCATCTTCACCTCCCGTAATGGCATCTACATCATCGATCTGCAAAAAACCCTATTGTGTTTGGATATGGCTTGCCAAAAGATAAAAGAGGTAGTAACCAACGGTCAAAGTCTTCTGTTCGTGGGAACTAAAAAGCAAGCTCAAGACGTGATAAAAGAGGAAGCTTTAAGATGTGGAGCTTTTTTTGTGACCGAAAGGTGGCTGGGCGGGATGTTAACCAACTTTCAAACCATCAAGCTGAACATCAAAAGGTTAAAAGATATCGAAAGTATGCGTGAGGATGGCACTTTTACCAAACTGACAAAAAAAGAAGTGTTGAAGCTGGAAAAGGAGAGGGATAAGCTAGAGAAATTTCTGGGAGGGATAAAGGAGATGAACCGTCTTCCCGGGCTTTTGTATGTGGTGGATGCAAAAAAAGAGAGGATCGCCATAGCTGAAGCGGTAAAATTGAACATACCTATTATCGGCATCATCGACACCAACTCTGATCCGGATCCCATAAACTTCCCTATCGCCGCTAATGACGATGCCATTAAATCTATCAAGATAATCACCCATCAGATAGCGGAGTCGGTTTTAGAGGTTCAGAAACTAAAGGAAGATGGAAAAGAGATTAGAGAAAAAGTGGGGAATTAACCATCATACATAAGATCGTATGTGAATAATAATATCTGTTTTTATATGAGAATTAATCGACTGGAGGATTGAATTCATGAATATCACAGCTGATCAGGTTAAGAAATTGAGAGAATCAACCGGAGCCGGGATGATGGATTGTAAAAAGGCTTTGGAGAAATCCGACGGAGATGTGGAAAAGGCAATCAGTTATTTAAGAGAACAGGGCATAGCCAAAGCCACCCAAAAAGCTTCCCGGGTGGCTAAAGACGGTTTAATATACTCCCAGATATATTCAAATGATAGATTAGGCGTGCTTTTAGAGCTTAACTGTGAAACCGATTTTGTAGCGCGCACCGAAGATTTTAAGCAATTGTCAAAAGAGATTACCAACTGGATTATCGAGCATCGTCCTAAAGATATCCAGCAGGTCATTGAGTCTCTAAAAGATAGACTGAATCAAGCCATCGCTAAGATAGGAGAGAATATCACCGTCAAAAGGTTTGCGCTTTTGGAGCTAAATCCGCAATCCCAGGGCTTGATCCATAACTACATTCACCCTGGGGATAAGCTCGGCGTCCTGGTGGAGCTTAAGTGTCAGGTAGAAGAAAATGCGCAAAACTCAGAATTCAAGCTGTTGGCAAAAGACGTCTCTATGCAAATTGCCGCTACTAATCCTTTAGTGGTAAAGCGGGATAAGCTGGAACCTGAAATCATTGAAAAAGAAAAAGACATCTACCGCACCCAGGCTAAAAATGAGGGCAAGCCGGAGAAGATTTTGGACCGAATCGTGGAAGGTAAACTAGAGAAGTATTTTCAAGAGGTTTGCCTTTTGGAACAGCCCTTTGTCAAAGATCAAGACCGCTCAGTTAAAGAAAGAATAGACGAGATTCAGAAAAAGTTGAGCGAAGAGATAACCGTGGGAGAGTTCGCTCGATTCCGGTTAGGGGATGAAACTAGCTAAGGGTGACTTTTTTAATTCCCAAGAGAGATTGAAAAATCTAACTTGTAAAGCTCATCTGGAGTGTCCCTTTTTAGCGGGACAGCGAACTTCTTGTCCCGAAGATTCTGTTATGCAGGAAAATCAAAAAGCTTTGACCTGGTTCACCTGAATGTGTCCCGCTTTGCGGGATCCGCCTCTGGCGGGAATACTCCATTGACACATTTACTTATTCGAGTTTCAATAAATTCAAATTGAAAAGCCCGTCTTCATTCAAAAATCGTGGAAACATCCATTTATAATAGAATACTTCTAAAAGTATCGGGAGAATCTTTCTCCGGAAATAAAGAAGCGGTTATTGATCCACCAGCCCTTGCATTTATCTCCCAACAAATTAAATCTGCAAGAAATTTAGGGGTGGAGATCGCCATCGTGGTCGGCGGAGGAAACATCATCCGCGGACAGATATATCAAGCGGGTAAAATGGACCGGGTGTCGGCAGACTACATGGGCATGCTGGCCACCATTATAAACTCCCTGGCTCTTCAGGATAACTTGGAAAGATCAGGTCTTCCCGCCCGGGTAATGAGCGCCATTCATATAGACACGTTAATCGAGCCGTATATAAAAAGGGAGGCGGTGGAATATCTTAAAAAAGGGGAGGTAGTCGTATTAGCGGGTGGAACTGGAAATCCCTATTTCACCACCGATACTACCGCTGCTCTCCGGGCTAAGGAGTTGGGAGCGGAGGTGGTCATGAAAGGGACCAAAGTGGATGGAATCTATGATGATGATCCGGTCAAAAATCCTAGCGCCCGGATGTTTGACCACCTTACTTATCTGGAGGTGCTGAGCCGAAGGCTGAAGGTGATGGATCTGACCGCTATCTCGTTCTGCCTGGAGAACAAGCTCCCTATAATTGTGTTCCACTTACTCAAAGATGGGAATCTGAAAAAGATACTTATAGGAGAAAAGATCGGGACTAAAGTTACTTAATGAGAATTCGTAAGGACCGCCCTTGCTTTGCACTGAGTGTGCTCAGCACGAAGTGTGGCTGTCCAACTTAAACTTGGGAAAAGGACCCTATTAAGGCGGGATTTCGTAAGCTCAACAAGCCCTGTCTCTACGCTTTAAATTCTACACGAAATGAATTTTTCAACACATTCTAAAGCTTATAACTACGCGAATAATATCTTACGCAATCTCCCCCAATTATGGAATTCATTACGTTGATAAATAAAAACTTGCAGCAAAGAAAGTTTGAACAAATTTAAAAAGGCAGGAGGATATGGAAGCAAAAAGGATTTTTGCCGACACGGAAGAGCGAATGAAAAAAGCGGTTGAAGCGATTAAAAAGGAGCTGGGCACTATCCGCACTGGTAAAGCCACCACCTCCATTCTGGATGGAATTAAAGTGGATTATTATGGCACCCTGACGCCCTTAACCCAGTTAGCCAACGTATCCGCTCCCGACGCTCGGCTTTTGGTGATTCAACCCTGGGAGAAAAAAATGATCCCGGAGATCGTCAAAGCCATTCAGAAATCAGATTTGGGGCTTAATCCTCAAAGCGACGCCAATCTGATCCGACTCCCTATCCCAACATTAACCGAGGAGAGACGCAAGGATTTAGTCAAGCTGGTGAAAAAGGTAACGGAAGAGGGAAAGGTGGCGCTAAGGAATATCAGGCGTGACTCCAACGAAGCTTTGAAAAAAGCAGAAAAGGACAAAAGCATCTCGGAAGATGACTCCCGCAAGGGACAGGAACATGTCCAAAAGACCACTGAAGCATATACCGAGAAGATAGAGGAACTGCTTACGAAGAAAGAACAGGAGATAATGGAGATTTAATAGCCTTTGAAGGAGTGCGTCCCGCCTTTGGCGGGACGCACTCCGGAAAAAAGTCCTTTTTCAACACGCACTTGAGTTTGACAAAAACTTTTGAACATACGAAAAGTTGGAATTCGGTCCACCTGAAGGTGAATACTCCAATTATTCTCCGAAATATCTTTCATTGTGTCTCTTAAGTAAAATGTCTAAAGATGTCACCGAGCTGAAAGAGAAAATCTTGAAAAAGGGGAATCTTCCCGCTCATATAGCTATCATCATGGACGGCAATGGAAGATGGGCTAAGCAGAGAGGACTGCCTCGAATTGCAGGACATAGAGCCGGGGTGAAAGCGGTGAAAAGGGTGGTGACAGCGGCAGGTGAGCTGGGTATCTCTGTTTTAACCCTTTACACTTTTTCCCACGAAAACTGGAAAAGACCCAAAGTAGAGGTTTCTGCCATAATGAAACTTTTGTATGAGACTACCAAAAGAGAGATCAATGAGCTGGATAAGAACAATGTGAAGCTGATCACCACCGGACGAATCGAGGAGCTTTCTTTTCAAAGAAGAGAAATCCTACAGAGAGCAATGGAGAAAACGAAGAACAACACCGGCTTGATTTTGAATCTGGCTTTGAACTACGGAGGGAGAACCGAGATTTTGGATGCGGTGAAGAAAGTCGCAGAGGATGTGGAACAAGGCAAATTGAATTTAGACGAGCTGAACGAGGAGAAATTCTCTCATTATCTTTACACTAAAGACCTCCCCGATCCAGATTTGTTAATCCGCACCTCCGGAGAGAAACGAATATCCAACTTCCTTTTGTGGCAAACTTCCTACACTGAGCTTTATATCACTGATGTTCTATGGCCCAATTTTTCTGTTAAGGATTTTTATGAAGCCATCTGGGACTATCAGAACAGGGAAAGAAGATTTGGGAAAATTTAACCACATACAGACTCCTTTGCTCTTAGATGGATGTTATCATCCGTCTTCTTGTCTGGCTGGATGATAACATCCAGCCAGAGCATAATATATACCAATATATGCACAAAAGATTTTGCAAGAATAAAGAATCCATTAGCGCAGATTCTTAACGAGAAAAAAGGTGTTAATCTATAGGGAGGTATATCCAACATAGTCGCTTATACCTCCAAAATTGGACAAAAGACGACATTGTCGCCTATGAACAAGTTTTACGCAATGCCGTGCCTTAGAGGAAACATAGGAGGGATAGAATATGCTTGAAGATACAACAGGGATTTTCAAACCGGAAGCAAAAATCCTAGCGAAAATATTTGGAGATGCTGACAGCTATTACCAAATACCTGATTATCAACGACCATATAGCTGGGAAGATGAGCAAATAGAGCAGTTATGGGATGATCTCTGTTCTGCAATGGAATCAGGAGATGAAAGCTATTTCTTAGGACCGGTAATATTAATAAGAAGAAAAGATTTGTTCGAAGTTGTCGATGGCCAGCAACGGCTTACTACTTTAACAATTCTGTTTTGTGTGCTTAGAGATCTCTATGGAAGTAACTTGGAAGGATTAGATAAGACGCTAACAAAAAGCATTCAGGACGCTGTTAAGAGTTTGGTCAAAGGAGAACCACGATTAAAATTGATAACTCAATTGCACTACCAAAACAAATTTGAGCAAGAAATATTAAACGGAATAAAATTTCCGAGTGTAGAACTTACAAGAAAACAGAGAGAGCAAGAAAAATTCATAAATGCGGCTTTGATATTCAAACAGAAACTTGAGGAACTTAAGGAAAAAGACGGGATAGAATCTATTAAAAGATTTACAGATTACCTTTTGAAAAAGGTTGAAATGATAACTATCACTTGTTCTCAACAAGGGTACGCTATTAAGCTATTCCAAGTATTGAATACAAGAGGACTTGATTTGAGTCCTTCGGATTTGATCAAGAGTCATCTATATGGCAGATTAGAAGATGATATAAAAAGGCAACAGTTTATTGCTACCTGGCGAGATGTAGAGTCAATTTCTAAACAAATGGATGAGCCTATTACAGACTTATTTACCTATTATGAGTATTATTTACTAGCAAAGAATCCAAAGCGTTCATTATATGAAGAATTAACCGACAAATTCAAAGGTCGAGACTCAAATAAAATCATTTATGACTTTAAGAAATTTATTGAGTTCTTCAACGAAATTTATCGAATGGAATCTAAATTAGTATTTTCATTTTGGTACTTACCAAATCAGGTTTTCTGGAAAGCGATACTCACTACAGCCAAAAATGAAGAATTTAATGAGTTTGAGGAACTATGCGAAGAGTTAAGGAAGATGTATTACTGCTATTGGATTGCTGGGTATACAACATCTAAAGTTAAACAGTTATCATTTAATATAATTGATTGGTTAAAGAACAAGAAAAAATTAGATGAAATCAAGTCAGAGACAGTTAAGAAAATGACAGCGGATAATGTAATCAAATGGACAAAAGAAAGCCTGTATACCGATGTTTACGGAAAATCATGGCTTAGACCTCTACTGGCACTAATAGAATATGAGCAAACGGATGATTCAAAAATTTCATTTATTAATCTTGACAATAAAATTCACGTTGACCACATATTGCCAGAGGGATGGCTCTCGGTATCCGAATGGAAAAAAGACTGGACTGAAGAACAAGCAAAAAAATGGTTGCACAAAATTGGGAATCTGACTCTGCTTTCTGGGAAGAAAAACATTGCTCAGCACAATGATCCTCCATCTAAGAAGAAACAAATGTACGAAAAAGGGCATGGTGGCAAAACAGCATTTGAAATATCTAAGAAAATTATAGAAACTTTAGAGAAATCTGGGTGGACAGAGAAAGATGTTGAAGAAAGAAATAAGTGTATTATACAGCAAGTTGAGAAAATCTTAGGAATAGAGCTTAATGGAGGCATGGCACATGCGTATAACACAACATAAAAGGTTCGTGCCTTACGGTACTCACCCAAATCCTTTGCTATCGCTCAGGACTTCTTTTATGCTAGAGCCGTTATATGAAATCAGCAGTTATTAAGAGATGAAAATAAGAATATATGCAGACGCTTAAGTATTCGGCGGCTATTTCGACGAAGAGTTTGCAAAAGGTCGAAAAAGCTCTTCGTAGAATTTGAAGAAGGACTCAATACCGCGATTTCCGAATCCTCTCGATGAAAAGCAATCTTTTAACCAGAGTGGTGATCGCTTTCATCTTCGGTCCCCTCATCATCTATGTTACCCTTCTGGGCAAAATCCCCTTTTTAATCTTAGTTGAGATTTTTATCATATTGGGCTTAGGGGAATTCTTATACTTAGCCCAATTAAAAAATTTCCAGATACCTAAATGGATTTTACTTCCTCTAGGGATTTTAATGGGTATATCCGTCTATTTATGGGGAGAACAAGCGTTGATTTTCCCCCTTTTGGGTGTGCTTTATTTTATTGCTTTTATCTTTATTCTTAAAGGGAGAACGGATGGTGTAACCGCAGATTTGTCTTCTTCTGTTTTTGCACTTTTTTATGTGGCTGGACTTTTCAGTTTCTTAATTCTTATAAGAGAGATGCCTCATCAGCTGGGGCTAGATTATAGATTCGGTGGATGGTGGATCGTTTATCTTTTAATTTGTATCTGGTCCTGCGACACCTTCGCCTACTTTATAGGTGCTTCAATAGGAAAGCACAAGCTCTCCCCTGTTGTAAGTCCTAAAAAGACAGTGGAGGGATTCGTTGGGGGCATTCTGGGAGCAGTATCAGCTGCTTTTTTCTCGTATTACGTTTTCTTCAAATCTGCCGGGCTGGAACATCTATTAGTGATCTCGATTTTCGTCAGCTTTATCGGACAAATGGGAGACTTAACCGAATCACTTTTCAAAAGGGATGCCAAAGTTAAAGACATCTCTCACTTAATTCCCGGACACGGTGGAATTCTGGATCGATTCGATAGCTTGCTATTCGTCACTCCGATTGTTTATTATTATTTGAAGTTTGTGGTGTATAGATGAGATTCCCAACAGATTAAACAGATGAAACGGATAAGAAAATAGATTCCTGGGACTTGGGATTAAGGGTGTGTTGAAAAACCAATTATTGAGGGATTGGATTTCGTAGGGACAGGGCTTGTCCCTGTCCTAACTTTAAGGCGGACAGCCACAAGGGCTGTCCCTACGCCAACCTCACCTTGGTGATTTTATCACTGAAGGGACTTTTTCAACAGCCCCTTAAGGGCTGGGAATGCGTCATAAGTTATTCCTCATTAGTCATTAATCATGTTAAAATATCTCGATTATTTTTTCTTGATCCGACCGGTTTTAATGCCACCGGTTTGGACTATCGTTCTTTTGGGACATCACCGCAGCAACATTGTGGCAGGTGTAAGCAATATGCCCGGTGTTGTTCTTCTTTTGGTCACTTTTCTGGTTGGCGCGGTATATATCCTAAATCAAATTTTCGACATAGAATCAGACCGATTGAACCGGAAGCTTTTCTTTCTATCGCGGGGATACATTTCTAAAAGAAGCGCATTTTTTGAGATGATGCTATTCGATTTAATTAGTATTATCCCCGCTTTTCTTATTTCATGGCAATTAGGCCTGCTTTTCATCATGGGGATGATCTTTGGATTTCTCTATTCTATCCCCCCTTTCAGTTTCAAGAATAAACCAATCGGTGGTTTTATGTTAAATGCTTTGGCACATGGGAATTTGGCTTTCCTAATGGGATGGTGCATGAATCAATTTCTTTCCTCTAAAGCTTTATTATTTTCATTACCCTATATGTTCGCCGTTGGGGCAATATATCTGAACACCACTATTCCGGACATGGATGGAGATCGGGGAATAGGGAAAATCACTCTTTCAGTCAGATGGGGAAAAGAAAAGGTAGTAGTTTTTGCATGTTTTCTGGTAGCAGTAGCAATGATTCTTTCATTTCTGAATAAAGATATTCCTTTTCTCATCGCCGCCTCACTTTCTTTTCCATTTTTCATCTATTCTGCATTTGACAAAAAAGATCGAGTAATAATTATAACCACTAAAGTATCCATATTATTTCTATCCATCGCCGCAGGCATTTTTTATCCCTGGTATTTTGCTATTTTGATTTTGGGATATGTGGGAACTCGTTTCTATTACAAAGCACGTTTTAATCTGGACTATCCAACCTTGTTGTAGTAAATTTATGTGTTCGGGTGGGGGTATAACCCCAGTAGCGTCCCTAAAATTCTCGTTGATTAGCAATAACTTACGATATCTTAGAGACTGTTGACTGATTAATCATAGAATGGTTTCGTTAATAAAGGTTTCGGTTACGGCTATGTATCGTTTATCGTAAAACGTTTTTCGTTTATCGTGTTAAGACCAGAAGGGTGAGGTAATAGAGCAATTAGCAAAGTCATTTCCTGATCTTTTATGAAAAAACTCCTCGAACAGTTTTTGAATCATCTCTCTATAGAAGCCGGTCTATCCTCCAATACCATCGAGTCATATAGAAGAGATTTGGTAAGATATGTCAAATTCCTGAAAGAAAGAAAAGTCGACTCGCTGAACCAAATTACCGAAGAACACATAACCGGTTTGATCGCCCTTCTTTCAAGGATGGGACTTGCAGCAAGCAGTATCTCAAGGAATATATCCTCCATCAGAAGCTTTCATAAATTTCTGGTTCGGGAAGGTTATTCTGATTCCGATCCAGCCGGAGCTTTGGACTCTCCAAAGCTTTGGCGAAAACTACCTATCGTTCTTGACGTTGAGGAGATGAAAAAACTCCTAAAACAACCGAAAGGATCCGATCCTCTATCTTTGCGTGACAAGGCAATCCTTGAGTTCCTATATGCTACTGGAGTTCGAATTTCAGAACTGATAGGTTTAAAAACAAAAAATCTGCTGATGGAGATTAAGTTAGTACGGGTGATGGGTAAACGTCAAAAGGAAAGAATAGTTCCTATTGGAAGGATAGCTATTCGGATAGTGAAAAAATACCTTAAGGAGGCTCGCCCACAGATAGCTAATCAAGACTCCGAAGATTTCCTTTTTCTAAATCACAGGGGTCGTCATTTCTCCCGGATGGGATTGTGGAAAATACTTAGAAAATATGTAAACCAAGCCGGAATAAAGAAAAAGATCAGTCCTCACACTATACGACATTCCTTCGCGACCCATCTTATGGATGGTGGTGCAGATCTGCGTGCAGTTCAGGAGATGCTCGGACATGCCGATATATCTACTACACAGATTTATACTCAGTTAGACAGGGAATATCTCAAGTCTGAGCATACGCATTATCATCCCCGATCAAGGATGAAGGTTTGACCTGTTTAGACTGTGACTGAGACTGGGACTAAGACTGAGATTAAGAAAGAAGATAAATAATCCTGAATCTTAAATCTTGAATCTTGAATATACTATGTTTTATTGCGCTTTATATCAAAATGGGGTTGAGATAAAACAGAAGCTTAAGCTGGCTCTGAAACGCAGAAAAATAAAGTTCCTTCTCTTCTCCGAATTTGCCCAACTGGAGAGACTGATTCAAAAATGTATTTTGGATATGGTGGTCATAGCTGGTGATGGCTCCTTCAGTAAGGAGTTGAACCTGACCCGACGTTTAAAAAAGCATCCCATCTTATTTTTAGTTCCTTTGATTCTGTATCATCCCCAGCCTAAAATGAAAACTATTTTAACCGGCTTAGATTCCGGAGCAGACGAGTTTTTTTACTCTAAATGGGATAAAAACCTATTTTCTGCCAAGTTAAAAATGATCATCCATCGAAGTAAAAGGGATCTGGGAGTAAATCCTACCACCCGTCTTCCCGGAACCAGCATCATCGAAAGAGAGATAAGCAAAAGGATTAAGAAAGGAGAGGATTTTGCCGCTTGTTATGCCGATTTAGACAATTTCAAGGCTTACAATGATTATTATGGTTATCAATATGGGGATGGCCTCATAAAGATGTCCTCCGAGATCATCCGGGATGTGGTTTATAGCTCCACTAAAAATGGATTTGTGGGTCACATTGGGGGAGACGACTTTGTCTTTGTCATCCCGCCCGAGAAGATACATTTCATCTGTGACCAGATCATCAAAATCTTTGATCGCCTGATAATCCGTCGCTACAAAAAAAAAGACGTTTTACGTGGTTACATACTAACTGCCAACCGGAAAGGAAAAAAAGAGAAGTTCCCTCTTATGACTCTATCCATTGCAGTGATAGTGAATCAGAGGAGGATGTTCAAACATTTAGGCGAGATATCTCACATGATTGCAGATCTAAAAAGATACACAAAAACCCTGCCTGGGTCAAACTACTTTGTGGAGAGACGAAAAAAATACTAAACTTGAGCGAATGTAATCCGCTCCGCCAAAGGGGGAAACTCGTAAGCAAGCCTTCACAGCTTGCAAGCCATAAAGGCTTTGTTACGCTTTATGGAGAGACAAAAAAAATACTGAATTTGAGTGAGTGTAATCCACCCCCTAGGGATTTATCTGAGTTTTGTCCAGACGCTTAAGCTCTTCCCCTTGCAGGCAATTTAGAGTATCGCCATCCGCATATTCTACTTCTTTTACCCTTCCATACTGAGGAGCCCACCAGAGATATTTAACCCGGCTGTCACCTGTGCGGGTTCTTCTGATTTTGGCACATCCCTGATAAGTCATGCCGGCAATGTAAGAATAAAGATCTTCGAATCCCACAATGCTATACTCGAAATCGAAAGCGTCCTTCCAGAAAGTCCCGGTTTTGACCGGTCTGATCAGAATCTTATATGAGGGTGAAAAATATGTGACGTTGTTTTCATAAAAGATGGTATCCCCCAACTGGTATCGAAAGCTGGTATCTCCACCAACAGATGATACTAAGTCCCAGCCAGTTCCTTCGGATCTGTGGTTTCTACCTATGGCCGTGATGACAAAGCTATCCCCTTCCACACATCCAATATCCAGATGCACATAAGTCCATTTATAATCGAGGTTGACAGGATAATAATAATTGGGGTCTTCTAAGTCAGGTCCGGTCGGTTTCTTTTTTTCACCGCAGTTAAAAGCAAAAAGCCCAATCAGAAGTATTGCGAAAATGACCAGTATTCGTTTCATTTATAAAGCTCCCGTTTTGTTCCAAATTTGCTACGTATCTGCTGTAAATCATGTTGGGATAGTTGTCTTTTTAGCTACCTCTCCCCGGCTGACTTGGTAGTCAAAGTATTCTGCTTTTTCTTAAACCCAACTAATGCATTAGTTCGCTTCGCTTCCAATGCATAATTTGGGTTAAATTGGTGAAAAACTTCCAGTGACGACTATTTTGATAAGAGCTACGATACTTTTATATTTTCAATACCCCATCTTCCATTATCTTTTTATCGTCGATCCATAAGCTGGGTTTCAAAAGTATCCCATCTAAGTGGCTGGGGACAGAAACATTCCCTCCCATGGATTGGTTGTCTCCCAAAGCCATGTGTACGGTGCCCATGACTTTTTCATCTTCCAGCACACTCCCCACTATTTGGGCTTTATGATTGGTCCCAATCCCCAGCTCCGCGACATTTCTGGCTGGCTGACCAAAAGGCTCAAGCATTTTCTCCAATTGGCTGGCAGACTCATCTCCAATGATGTCTGTAGCAAAGCCATTTTTCACCACGATCCGTATCGGTTTTTTCACTTTTCCCACCATGGATCCATCCACCACGATGATTCCGTTTGCCGTCCCTTCGACCGGAGCAATATAAGCTTCTCCGGCAGGCAAGTTTGAAAAGTCTCCCGGCTTGTGCACCAGACCGGTATCCGCTTCACATGTTCTTCCTTCTATGTTCATGGAGATATTTGTCCCCGCCGGAGTCGTGACTTTGGCGGTCTTGCCCCGACTTACTATTTCCGCTACTTTAATGCTGCGCTTGGCGATTTCGTGATAATCCGCATTCAAAGTCCTCTCCATGGTATCCTCTAAGATTCCTGGAAGGGTAACGCATCGGGATTTTCCCTCACAGGCATCTCTTCTGGCTTTGGTATGAGACATGGATTTGCTGGTCGGGATAATCAAGACGTCGAAATCCTTCATGAACTTCGCCACTGCGTCCGGTGGCTCTTCGCCATTACTGGATCGGGGAAGAATCTCCAGAAGCATCACCTCTGCTCCCACTTCCTTAGCCGCTTCCCAGAAAGCGTAGCCAATCTTTCTTAGAGGATGATCGGTAATCACTAAAACGGATTCCCCTTTCTTAACTGCCAAACAATTATTCACCGCCACTTGTGCCGCTTTGAATAGCTTGTCCATTATTCCTCCTGACTTTTCAGACAGTATGTTCAACAATAACAAATGCAGTAATTATAAGATGAAACTGTCCCCTCACCCTTATCCCTCTCCCCTATGGGGAGAGGATAGCTGATAGGGGTAGGTTTTTTTAAACAGAGCAAAAATTACCAAGTAATCATAAAGTAGGTCGGGCTGTCCCGCCATTGGCAGTTCGACTTCGCTCACTGCCCTGAGCAAAGTCGAAGGGCAGGACTACTCGGTAATTTGATCTTATATGTGTCGGGTAGCTCCCCCCCCTTTGGCGGGATCGCAACCCGACCTACATCTGGTCGGTAATCACTAAAACCGATTCCCCTTTCTTAACCGCTAAACAATTATTCACTGCTACTTGTGCCGCTTTAAATAGTTTGTCCATATATCCTCCTAAAAAATTTGCAGTGTTCACCTTATGGTCATCAACCAAATAAGTTTACAAACCAAATAATTCTGCGATCAGGAAAGAAGCTCGTAGGGGAGTTCCTTGTGGACTCCCGCTTCAGGACGATAACGGGAGGGGACAAGCCCCTCCCCTACAGACACCTTTACGGTTTGTAGTGATTATTAGTTGAGGACCATTAGGTGAACCCAAAAAAGTTTTTCTTACATCAGAGTATTAGGCTAGATCCATAGAACAGGTCAAGCTGAAGTCGAAGATCCCGCTTTAGCGCTTATGCATCAACTTAACGATGATGGTATTTAAATAGCCCCGATCCGAAGGATCCAGATTCGGACATTTATGTCGGGGACAGCTAAATTACCCCAGAGATTAGGACTTTAGTCCAAAATCAGGATCAAATTAGGGCTAAAGCCCAAGAATATTTTTGACTATTTGTTTACCCCGACTTATCCGTCATAGACGGATCCGCCTTTGGCGCAAAAGTCGGGGCTATTCCCGGTAAAAAACCAATTATTCTCTTAAGTTGACGCCAATGCGCTTTAGCGAGCTTGACACTCCATAATCACTCTTTTTAGGAGCCAAATACTACCTTGCTTACTTACCTATTTGCTCCCTTTATTTGAGTTGATCGATATAACATAAAAGCGATGCCAGCAAAAGCCACCAAGGATAACCAAGGGGCATAAGTGCCGGCAAGAGGTGCAGTTTCATGAGCTTCGTAAAAGGCTCGGTAACCTGACCACAAAGCTATGCCAAAGGCAATCAACACTCCTATTAATGCATCTCCAGCAATCAGCCCGGACCCAAACAATACACCCTCCTCATCCCTTTTTTTAGCTATCTCTTCGCTTGGGGAGAGTTTTCGAACAATCAAAGAAATCAAGCCTCCCGCCATGATGGGGGTGGATAAGTCTAAGGGTAAATAAAGTCCGATGGAAAAAGGTAAAGAGGATATTCCCAAAAGCTCTACAGTCAAAGCGATCATCGCTCCTACAATTACGTAAATCCAGGGAAGATTCCCGGTCATAATCCCTTGCACAATGGCAGCCATCACATTGGCTTGAGGCGCTAAAAGCGGAGCAGGGTGCGTGGCATCTTTCACAAATCCGAAAGCGTCATTCAAAAGGAAAACGGTAAATCCCATAAAGAGAGCAGGAAAGATAAGCCCTACGAATTCCATGAGCTGTTGCTTCCTGGGAGTCGCTCCCAAAAGAAATCCGGTCTTCAAATCCTGGGAGATGTCTCCGGATAGACATACCGCAATGCAGACAATCGTCCCGATGAACATCACGGTAACCATACCGGACAACCCGGAGACTCCAAAAGACAAAAGAATCAGGCTGGTTACCAGAAGCGTGGCGATGGTCATGCCTGAGACCGGAGATGAGGAGCTCCCCACGATTCCGACTATTCGTGCCGCTACTACCACAAAGAAGAAACCAAAGACCACCACCAATGCCGTTCCCACCAGATGTAATCCTGTGCCGGGGAAAAGCCAGATGGCGAGGATGGCTGCAAGCACTCCCACCAAAACGAACCACATGGGGAGATCTTGATCGGTTCTCAATTTGACCCCACCCTCTTCCTTCTTTCCAAAAATCTCTTTCACCGCTATGCCAAAAGAATGAAAAATCACGGGCATGGATTTGAACAGAGTGATGAATCCTCCCAAAAGGACGGCGCCCACTCCCAGATATTTGATATAGTTAGATCTAAGCTCAGACGGAGTCATGTCGGTGATCAATTTAGTGGCTGGAGGGACCAGATTGGTGGTATGTGTTCCCAAATAAGCGATCAATGGTGCAATTCCCAGATATCCTAAGACCGCTCCACCCAGCATCAAAGCAGAAATGCGTGGACCAATGATGTATCCCACTCCCAACAACGCTGGAGTAGCGTCAATTCCAACGTTAGCTCCTTTATAGAAACGAATGTCCTGATTGGGGACTTCGGGCCAAAGCCTTACCCCTCCCATTAATAACTTATAAATCGCTCCCAAGCCCATTCCAGCGAAGACGGTTTTCGCTCTCACTCCTCCTTCGTCACCAGCTTTTATTATCTCAGCACAAGCGGTCCCTTCAGGGAATTTCAGTTTTCCATGCTCTCTCACCATCAAATATCTGCGGAGAGGTATCACGAAAAGTATCCCTAAAAATCCTCCCATAAGAGAAAGAAAGAAAATCTCCCATGAAGTGACTGCATGATGAAACCCGGGAACGGTCAAATTCCAGATAAAGAACGCTGGAATGGTAAAGATGATGCCAGCAGCTAAAGACTCACCGGAGGAGCCGATGGTTTGCGCAATATTGTTCTCTAAAACCGTTCCCTTCCTTAATATTCCTTTCAAAACTGCCATGGAAATAACCGCGGCAGGGATAGAGGCAGATACGGTCATCCCCACCTTCAACCCTAAATAAGCATTAGCGACTCCGAAGACGACCGCCAAAAGTGCCCCTAAAACTACCGCCCTGATGGTTGCCTCTGCAACTTTTTCCTCAGGCTTTATGTATGGCTCAAAATCAGGAGTGGATGATAAGCTTTTATTCTTTTTATTTTCCAATCTCTACCTCCTCCTTTAAACAGAGTTATCGACAGGGACATCTATTAAGAGAAAGAAGCAAACGAGACCAATGCAGACAGAACAAATTCATAGTTTAAAATCCATTTATCATCAGCTCAAACTTTCGCTAAAGCTAACGTGTATAATTGGATGTGTCAAGAAAAATCTTGCTTGGCGAGCGTTAGAGTCTTTTTAATGGTCAATTTTTCCCTTGTGTTTTGGTATTAGAATGACAAATTAACTGAATGATCGTCTAAGATAACATAGTATCAGGAAATCAAGACCATGATTAAGAAATTTACCATCCGATTCTGTTCATTTTTATTGATCTGCATACTGCTATTGTATTCCCCCTTAAGAATATTCGCCCAAGAGCCCCAAAAGACCAATAGCTCATTCAGCGCAGAAGCATTTGAGCATTTTGTCAATGGTGATTTGTTTGAGCTGTTCAAAGATTATTACTCTGCCGTATCAGAATACCAGAAAGCGGTGGCTCTCCAGCCGGATATTCCAGAAATCAGATTTGCTTTGGCTTTTGCCTATTACATCACCAAGGACACCGAATCAGCCAAAAAGGAGGCTTTACAAATCGAACCCAAAGATGCCACCACCTACCGATTACTGGGTGAGTGTTATCGAGCTACCCAAAAAGAAGATAGTGCCCTCCAAGCATATTCTATGGCGGTGGAGATGGACTCGACAGACATTAACTCTTTATGGTTTTTGGCAGTTTTGTGGCAGGGGAAGAATGACACCAATAAAGCCATTGATTATTGGAAAAAACTGGGATTCCTTCAACCTTTCTCTCCCCAAGTTCATTTCCAGTTAGCTTCGCTCTTGTTACAAACCGATAAATATAATGAATCTATCTCAGAATACAAAAAAGTGTTGGATCTGCAGCCGGATAACAAAAAGGCAATATACGGACTGGGACAAAGCTATGAAGCCATTAATGACTCAAAAGAAGCGATTGATGCTTACAGGAGATTATTGGAGCTTGAGCCAGCCAACGTGCAGGTGAGAAATCGAATCATCGCCATTTATTATCGAACCGGACAGATGGATGAAGCCACAAAAGAGGCTGAGGCTTATACCAATCTTACCCCGGATGATGCTGAGGGGCAGAAAAGACTGGGGGCGCTCTACCTCTCCCAAGCGGAATATCAGAAAGCGGAAAGCCTTTTCACTTTATACCTTCAATCCAATCCTGACGATGCCCAGATTCATTTCTACTTAGGACGAATCGCACTGGAGAAGGGAAATTATGAAAAGGCAAAAACCCAATTCCAAACCACTGTCACTCTGGCCGATTCCGTGCCCGATGGGTGGATGGATTTAGCTTTAGTATACATAAAGCAGGATAGCATCGGAAAAGCCATCCGGACTTATGAGACCGCGCTGGAAAAAGTAAACGATAAAACACCGATTTTATTTCTTTGGGGAACGGTCTATTCTCAACAAAAGAATTACGATTCCGCCATCGTCCTTCTGAGAAAAGCTTCCGACAAAAGTCCGGAGGATACCCGCATACTTTTTGCCATGGGTGGAGCTTATGAGCAGAGCGGGGATTTCGATCAGGCGGTGGCTATTTTTGAGCGTCTGCTTAGGATCGACTCCACCAACGCCCCAGCTTTGAATTATCTCGGGTACATGTTTGCAGACAAAGGTATCAGATTAGATGAATCACTAGTCATGATCAAAAAAGCTCTGGAGGCTGATTCCATCAATGCCGCCTATTTAGATAGCTATGGCTGGATTTTATACCGGATGGGACAGTTAAAGGAAGCGGAGACTCAGATAAAGAGAGCGCTTGAGGTAATCAGCAATGATCCGATTGTCCATGAGCATTTAGGAGATATATATAATGCTCAAGGTGAAACTGGAAAAGCAAAGAAAGAATGGAGTGAAGCGCTGAAGTTGAATCCAGGAAATGAAAATTTGAAAAAGAAGCTTGAGAAATAGATTCCTTCTAGTTAAGACAGCGATTGCAGGTATTGGTATCCCCAAGATTTAGAGAGGACAAAATCTTTGATATTGTTCTAACTGACTTCAGTCCGGTTCTGGAGAGTAAGCCAATAAAGTGGCTAAGAACACATAATCTCTTAGTCTCGTAGGTCAAGCTTGTCCGCAGGATTGCTTGACAGATAAGCTAAATGAAATTCGAAAAATCAATAGCACTAAGCTTACTATTTTCATTTCTATACTTATTTCACTGTGCCAAAGAGGGTATGCCACCTGGAGGTCCGGAGGACACTACTCCACCCAAGGTGATTTCGGTCTCACCTAAACCCGACTCCACCGGTGTTGATCTGAATAAAAAAATCGAGATCACCTTCAGTGAAAGGATGTCAGAGGAGCCTACTGAAGGTGCGATTTTCATCTCCCCATATCCCCAAAAGCCTCTCGATTTCAAATGGCATGGTAAGACTCTCCTTATTTCTTCCTCAGAACCTTTTCTGAACGATAAAACCTATGTGGTAACTATTGGCACAGATGCCCAGGATTTTAGAAGAAACCGTCTTAGTCAGTCATATACTTTCGCCTTTTCCACCGGAAAGAGCTTAGATTTTGGCTCAATTTCGGGCGTAGTGTGGGTAAAACAATCGATTGGTTTTCAGAAAGAGACTGGAATTAGTATCTGGGCATATTTTCTGACTCCGGAAAGATTGAAAATCGATCCAGAAAAAGAAAAGCCTGATTACGTTACCCAGACAGATGAGGAGGGCAAATATTCGCTAAATAACTTGAGTCTGGGAAAGTATCGGATTTTCGCAGTTAAAGATGCGGACAAAGACCTATGGTGGAGCTGGGAAAGTGAGGCTATTGGCGTTACTACCGAAGATGTGGAGCTAACCGAGCAAAACAAATCAAATGCTTTCATAAATTTCGTTCTGGATAAAATCGACAAAAGTCCACTAAAACTGCTTAATTGCAGCATCATGAATAAAAACTTAGTGAAGTTAGAGTTTGACAAGGAAATGGACGAAAGATCAGTGTTGGACTCGACTAATTTTGTAACTTCATCGGTTTCAACTCAACCGCCTTTAAAGATTGTTTCTGTTTTCTATCAAGGTATGGACACGAAAACGATCTTCCTTTTAACCGAAGGGACAAATCCAAAAGAACGTTATGAGCTTAAGATTCTTGGGGTAAAGGACAAAGCGGGAAACTCCCTGGATACCGATTCCAATACTTGTCTGTTTGATGGATCTGAGATTTCTGATACCGTTGGTCCGAAAATCATTGCTGTCTCTCCGAAGGATGCCCAAATCAATGTGCCCCTTGACACGAAAATAAAACTTAATTTTGACCAACCTCCCGAACCTCAGGGGATAGAGTCAAATTTCTCCTTGCTGGACTCGAATAAGGTCAAAACAACCGGCAAAGTTGAATGGAGTAATCCTAACACCTTCATCTTTTCTCCTGATTCTCTTCTCTTTGGAAAAATGCCATACAAAATCAATCTTTCGGGTGGAGAAATCCGTAATCTATTAGGAAACATATATATTAAGGATTCAATCTTTGTCTCCAGCTTCACAACGTTAAATCCCGACACCTTAGGCTCAGTTTCTGGAAAGGTGGAAATTGACGAAAAAAACAAGTCCGCCACCATAATTTTGTCACTCTGGCAAATCGAGCCGACCGGATTATGGTATCAAATAACTCTACCACAATCTGGATATTCTGATGGTAAACTTGCGGAATCATTCTTGTTTGAAAGAATACTGCCCGGCAAATACTTCTTAAGTGGATACCTGGATCTAAATAAAGACGGAAATTTCACTTTGGGGCAACCAGAGCCTTTTTCTCCTCTCGAGCCTTTTGCTCTTTACCCCGATACCGTCTATGTGCGCTCCCGCTGGGAGACCGAAGGTGTCGAGTTGAAATTCCACTGATATTCATAAGGTAAGTTTTAAACTTCTTGGTTCAAGGTGAACGTACCCAATCAATGAAATTAAATCTGTGGTGTTTTGCTTTATTACTCTCTTGGATCGAGCGGGGGTACCCAGACGGGCACGTACGTGCAACCCCCGCCCGAAAACAGCAAAAAGTGAGTATGATGAATCAATGAAATTAAGGTTATAGCATCTTGCTTTATTACACAAACAAAACTTATCCTCGAAAGTTTAGAACCTGTATTCAATCTGCATCCATAATGGTTTTTTTGCTTGACAAATCAGAAATTGGTGTTAATTTACACTTTGGTGGGAAAACAATAAAGGTAAGTTTTCGCACAATGAAAAGCTGGCAATTGTTTGCAACATTTAAAAAAGGGAGTGCATAGCAAGACAATGCTTGAGGATTGAAAAACATATCTGCTTCGATTTCAGTTTGTGTAGACCCAAATGGGGGAGTGGTTTGGAACTGATTGACTTTCATAGACTTAATTGAATCTCACTCCGACCTGGCAAATTCATCTCTAAACTAGACCCAGTGGCACATTTTTTGCGTTTCAACTATGAACGAAATGCAAGTGAGAATTCAAATACAGAATTACGATGAACAAACCTTTGATTTTATTTCGGAGGGGGTGAGAACAAAGACAAATGTTATTCTATGATTGACATGCACATGTTTGATATGATCAATTTGATCTCGATTACTTCAGGATGATTTGAAACCGTTGTTTAAAATATGAACTAATAACCTCAAACCAAGGAGCGAAGAGATGAAAAGAATTTCTTTATCTCTGATTGTGTTAGCATGCTTGATCTTGGTCTTTGGAAGCAGATCGTGGGCATCCTGTCCACAAGACAGCATTGACCATGGGGATTGCGACACCTTGAATGTGCAACTCTGGCCAGCTGATGCTATATTTACTGCACCGGGACACTTTGCCCGAGTGCCGATTTATGTCACCCATGATATGCCGGCAGATATAGATTCCATAGCCGGTTTTGCTATCCCCCTGTGTTACACTCAAACCAATCCAGCCAAGTATTGCAGTTTGAGTAGCTACTGGAATACTATTGGTCTAGCAGGAGGCTCTTTCGCACGGAGCATTTTCAGAACTATGGGTTCTGATACTTCATGGATGAAGAAACTCTATGATGATCCAGACGGACCGTATGACTGGGCTAACAAGATTCTGAACCTGAATGGTACCACACATTTCTGGCTCACGTTGATACCTACCACCCAACCACTGATGAGTGCAGTTAGCTATGAGCTTTTAGCCACCATGACCTTCAAGCTACAGGACACCATGCACGTTTGCATAGACTCATGTTTCTGGCCTCCCAGCTCAATCTTATCCTATAGTCGAAAAGATGCCAAAACTTATGTCCCCAGAGATAATATGCCTTACTGTTTCTGGATCGGTCCACCTCGTATACAGGTGATCGCGCCCAACGGTGGAGAGCACTGGGCAGTAGGAGCGAGTCAAAATATCACTTGGCTCTCCGAGAATTTCAGCGGCGCTAACGTAAAAATTGATTATTCCACCAATTCGGGATCCACTTGGCTTCCTGTAATTGCAAGCACCACCAATAACGGCAATTATCCGTGGACTATTCCCAACACCCCGTCAACCCAATGCCGGGTTAGGGTATCCGACACAGATGATGATCCTTTTGACATCAGCGACGCTGATTTTTGGATCGTCGCACCGGATTTTGTCATCAAAGCTGAGCCGGACACTCAGATTGTGCAAGCTGGGCTATCCACAAATTACAATGTTATCTTAACTTCTCAAAATGGATTCGCTTCTCCATGTAGCTTAAGTGTCGCTGGACTACCAGCAGGTGCAACAGCCGGTTTCAATCCCAATCCAACGACACCAACCGATACTTCTGTCATGACCGTTGGCACCACAGCAGGAGTTACACCACCTGGAACTTACCAAATGATTATAACCGCCTTTCAGTTTAGTAAAGCATTTATCCAGCACAAAGATACGGTATTCTTGAAGGTAACTCCAGCAGTTGATTTCACTATTGATGCCAAACCTGATACTCAGACAGTTCAAGAGGGGAACTCTGCCAATTATGACGTGATATTAACTTCTCTTAATGGATTTGCATCACCCTGCTCTTTATCCGTAACTGGTCTGCCGGCGGGTGCATCACCGAGTTTCAATCCCAATCCTATGACACCGACATCACCTCCGGACACTTCCGACTTGACCGTTAGCACCACAGCAGGAGTTACACCAACCGGAATCTACAAGTTATTTATAACGGCCAAACAGATTAGCAAGGGACTAATCCAGCACAGCGATTCGGTGTTCTTGAAAGTGACTCCGAAACCTGATTTCACCATTCAGGTAAAACCGGACACCCAAGAAGTTCAGTTTGGTGATTTGGTTAACTCGAATGTGATTCTCACCTCTCTTTATGGGTTTGCTAATCCTTGCACTTTGAGTGTAACCGGATTGCCAGCAAATGCATCAGTGAGTTTCAATCCCAATCCCGTGACCCCAACTGACACTTCAGTGATGACAGTTACCACTGCAGGAACGACCCCGCTGGGAACTTATAATTTAACTGTAACTGCTGCTGAGCTTAGTAAAGCACTTGTTCAACACAGCGTCCAGGTGGTCTTGAAAGTCACCTATCAGGTTAATCCTGATACTCAAGAAGTTCAAGCGGGAGATTCGGTCCAATTTGATGTTATAATTCCAGGAGCAAAAGGGATTCCTCCTACCTCATATGCTTTGACTGTGGACGGCCTTCCGCTCCATGCTACGGGCGCTTTTGATCCCAATCCGGTAAGCCCGCCTGATACGTCGGTTTTGACTATTCAAACACAAACCATAACACCCGGGGGAACCTACAGGCTTACCATAACCGCTACTGTTCAGACAGAAAAGGGAACAGTTCAATACGTCACTCACGTGGTCTTGATAGTGCATTCGACTCTTGATTTTACTCTCAACGTTCTTCCGGATACCATGCGGCTTCCTCGAGGGCGCGATAGCTCGTATACTGTGACGCTTGACTCCATCAATGGATTTAACTCTCCCTGCACGTTGACAGTCGCTGGTTTACCTGTAGGAGCATCAGGAACCTTCCAGTCACCTCTTCTGGTGCCACCTGCTTCCACCAAGCTAAACATCCATTTACCTGAAGCCACTCAGACCGGATATTACACTCTTATTATCACCGGCACGGAGAAATTCAAGGCAGCGATTCAGCATAGCGACACGGTAACCTTAGTCGTAACGTTAGGCACCTGGGCATTTGCCATAGACGCATTTCCCGATACCCAAAAGGTAGTAGTGGGGGATTCAACCCAGTATAATGTGCTTATGACTCCCAATATAGGGTTTACGCATCCCTGCACTCTGTCCATTAAAAGTGGACTGCCTAGCGGAGCCTCTTACCATTTCGATCCGGTAGTGCTTGCACCAAATGATACATCTATTTTAACTATATTAACCTCCGGAACCACTCCTGCTGGTGAATACCTGCTAACCATAAAGGGAACCGCTAACCCGAAAGAATCAAGCACCACCACTGCCTATTTGATAGTGCAGGACTTTTCCATCACCGCATCACCTGAGACCTTGACAGTAACTCAAGGACAATCCGTAGGGTATAAGGTCAAACTGACTTCCTTATTTGAATTCAATGATCCGTGCACTCTAACGGTTTCAGGGCTACCTAATCCACCGGATAGCGGAGTCTTTGACAAAGCCAAGC
>Ga0315288_10000751_pt1 | contig 41246 bp, 45 predicted proteins | sample YL17G11_20_MG_FD_203454 | JGI IMG/M metagenome (GOLD analysis project Ga0315288, IMG submission 203454) | Sediment microbial communities from Yellowstone Lake, YNP, Wyoming, USA - YL17G11_20 | ecosystem: Environmental > Aquatic > Freshwater > Lake > Sediment | place: USA: Wyoming | collected...
AAACAGCCAAGTATGATGTTCCCGACCCGAGCGATTGCGCGCCGGTGGTGTTGCCAAGCGACTGACTAGTCCCCCACTCAAACCAGTAGGATGTCTGCCAGCCGTTGGGATTGACCTGTCCATTGAGCGTGGCAACATTCTGCGAAATATTGGTCGCGGGACTAGTAAGTACGGCCGGTGAACTGCCGCCGCCCCCACCGCCGGTATTGGTGACAAAGCTCAAAATGGAGCCGTAGGTCGTTCCGTACTGATTTTGCGCAACCGCACGGAAATAATAAGTGGTGTTCGACTGCAAAGCATTATTACTCTGCAGCACGCTGAACAGAGAAGAACCTGACCCGGCTGACTGCACTTGTGTAGAATTACCAAGCGACGTTGTTCTCCCCCACTCAAACCAGTATGAGGTAGCTGCGCTGTTAGGGTTCACGCGCCCGTTAAACGTTGCAGTATTTGTCGAAATATCGGACGCCGAATCGGTTATAACGGTAGGCGCGGTATTCTGGCCGCCTCCCCCACAGCACGCGGTGGTCGAGAAACTAAAGATGGTTCCGTACGAAGTACCGTACTGGTTTTGGGCAACCGTGCGGAAGTAGTACGTGGTCTGGGTCTGCAATCCCGCAATTCCTGCCGAAACCGGAATCTGGTACGAGGCGGAACCAACGCTCTGGGCAACGGTAGTATTGCCAAGCGAAGTGCCCGTTCCCCACTCAAACCAGTAGCTGGTGGCAGCTTCGTTGGGGTTAACCTGACCGTTGACGGTAGCGGAATTCTGCGACACATTGGTCGCCGACTCCGTGATTACATTAGGCACGCCGGCTGCAAACAACGGAACGGGCATAAGCACCGCCGCAGTTGCAAGCACAACGCTTGCCGAGAAAATTGTCTTTTGAAAGTTATTCATAGTGCTGAAACTTTTGTGACAACAAGGAGGATTATAGCATACTACTAAAAAAATGTCAATATCCCACTTCCAAACCCCCGAGAAAGAGCGATGCTCGGAATTTTAGAGGTGGGGCCTGCACGGAAAGCTCATTCAAGCATTTTCCGGCAGGCCTTTTGGTGCGTATTCAAGGACGAGGAGGATTGTCAGGCCCCCCGCGTGAAGGAGGACGAGGATTGTCATGCCCCCGCGTCAAAAGATAGACGACCGCGACAGTGACAAACCCTCCCACCGTCACTCCTCTCCAATGACGTTGGAACCACGATGGCTCTTTCTGAGACAGAGGTGGTAACGGCTGAGGAGTCGGTGTCCGCTTTTCCAGCACTTTTTTCACCGCTTTCTCTATATCCTCGGCAGTGAGAGACGACTGTTGTTCGGCAACGCGCACTTCTTTCACTTCCGGAGGCGGCGCGCAGTCCAGGCGTCCACGCACATCCGGCCTAAAGCCGAGAGGGAATGTGTTGAAGCACGCCCGGACACTTATCCACTCGCCGGATTGAACATCGGTGAGCACCGACGTTCCCGGTTGGAGTTCGCACTTCACCAGCTTGCCCGAACCTGTGGACATTTCGACGTTTACCGACTCTTGGGTGGTGAAGAGACAAAACTTCTGCCAATCCACCACTCCCGCCGGATCAACCGGATCCCGCATCAGCCGACAAGGCTTGATCTCCTCCGCCGATGCCGTCACCGCCAACGCTAACACGACAACTAAAGTTGCCATCGCCTTTTTCATGGCGACCTCCTTTCATTTGCTGCCGCCACCGTACCACTACTATATAGCTCTGTCAATAAAACCTAGGAGTGCCAGGTGTTCACAATTTTCATTTTTCTTTCACTAATGGGACAAACGCGAATCCAAAAAATTCTTTCTGCTCAAATTCTTTTTTGTCTTTCTTGTCCAGCACCACAATGCTGTGCCGCACCGGCGCTACGATCCGCCCGCCGATTTTCAGTTGCTCTTTCCAACTCTCAGGAATCCCATCAGCCGCCGCGGCGGCGATTATCTTGTCATACGGCGCCTCCCCTTCGTACCCCAGAGAGCCGTCCCCCAAAACCACTCGTACAACCCCTCTCTCGATAAATCCGTGCGGCGTTATGTTTTTCTTCGTCATACTGGCAAGCTGAGGGATTATTTCCATCGCGACCATTCCGTACCTGCCGTCGGGGTCTTGCGCCGCGCCGCCCGCAAGCTCAATCATGTGCGCAATCAGCGCGGTCTGCCATCCCGACCCCGAACCGATTTCAAGCACCTTATCCCCTCCCCGTAAATCCAGAAGCTCCAGCATAAACGCCACCGTCAGCGGCTGGGAGATAGTCTGCCCGTAACCGATGGGAAGCGGCTCGTTGATATAGGCGACACTCAGCACATCGGGAGGAACAAAGCCCTTGCGATCTATAGCCCGGAAAGTTTCAATCAGCCCCTCGCTCTTGAGGTATCCCAGATCAACAAGTTCTTCGATCAGTTCTTCATTTGAATGAGTCATCGTTTTTATTATACTTGGTTCTCACATTTTCTTCCATAAAACCGCATGAAAAGACGCCGGAGACGAAAAGACGTGATGTTTCCTTGCTTTTTCACAAAAATCGTTGACATATATGCCCACGCATAGTAAAATGGCAACTTGCACTCAGAAATCACGCTTTTTCAAAGCGAAAAAGGGAAGGAGGAGACGCCAGTGGGCTAGGAAAACCGAGTAGCTCTGCATCCACCGCTTGCCAGTTGGCCAATCGGCCGGCCGGCTCCACCTTGCAGACAAAGTAAAGGAGGAGAAATAGATGGCCAGAACGACTCTTGGAGCCAGAGGCACCGGGTCTCCCCGCATACAGGTGGAGACTTATTGCAACGGCGACATCGACAGCAGTCTGGAAGAATTCCTCCAGGCACACAGCCCAGAACAAGGAGGTGTCTTCCATCCCCGCATCGTTCAGCATCTCGGAATAATCGGGGGGAGAGTCTGTCGCCGCACTGTCGAGAGAGTGGAGGTCAAGCTCACCACAACTTCTCCCGACGCCCCGTTCGAGAAGATTCCGGTCGGAAGCGGCTGGAACTTCTCGAGTGCCGCCCTGCTTCTCGAGCGTGTCAACGAGGGCGGAGCGAAGCGCTTCGTCCTCATCCCCAAGAGCTGAGCAGTACCTACTCCCCGTCCTCGCGACGGGGAGTGCTCTTTTAGGCACATATTGTCTCTACTCCGTTGTCGCATACGCTTTTGACAACCGCCTCAGCATTTCTGGTACAATACAACAAGACCAGTGCACAGGGTCCATAGTTCAACGGTAGAACGGCGGTCTCCAAAACCGTTAATGGGGGTTCGATTCCCTCTGGGCCCGCCTTCGCTAAAGCTTCGGCGGGCACAGCCCGCACTTTAACTCACCGCGCTCGCTCAGTGCAGGTACCTCGACTCATTCGGCGCAGGTATCAAAGCCCCGCTTTCTTGAGCGGGGTTTTGACTATTTTTTGGCTTCGGTATGTTTGGTGTGTTTTCGACACCATCTGCAATATTTCTTAAGCTCCAACTTTCCTTCAAACGTTTTCTTGTTTTTGCGGGTGTAGTAATTGATGCGTTTGCAGTTGGAACATCTTATTCGTATTAAGTTTTCCGAAAATTTCGATTTTGCCATGCCGATGTCGTATAAATCTTAAAATCCGTGAGCCAACGGGCGGATTTGAACCGCCGACCTACTCTCCGTCTCCGCCAAAGCTTCAGCGGATTGCGATTTGTTATCAAAATGTGAACAAATCGGGAACTTACCGTGCCTGCCCGCTGAAACTAGAGCCGAGACCGGGATTCGAACCCGGGACCTACTCCTTACCATGGAGTCGCTCTGCCAACTGAGCTATCTCGGCGTGCAGGCAGGTCTGCCAGCTGAGCTACGTTGGCGTCCGTCTTAGAACTCTACACATTTAACTTCCGACTTGCAACTTCTTTTGAGCCACCTCTCGGATTCGAACCGAGGACCTACTGTTTATCCCTCTACAATCGAGTTTGCCACACGTGAGCCGGAGAGAGGAGTCGAACCTCCAACCTTTCGCTTACAAAGCGATTGCTCTGCCATTGAGCTACTCCGGCAAACTGATTGTACGGGACCCCGTAATTCTACTCAAATTACGGAGTAATTTGAAGAATTGACGGGGCAAAACAGTTGCTCTGCCGCTGAGCTAAGGTAGCAAGTCGAAATATTCACGCTGAGCGAGCGCAGCGAGTCGAAGTGTGGGTAGGGTGAGAGTCGAACTCACGCGGGCACAGTGGCCAACGGTTTTACAGACCGCCCCCGGCCCCTACGGGACTACCTACCCCTCCTGACGCTTTTCTTCCGTCTCTGCCGTTCCTTCGTGCAACTCATCGACGATATCATGCTCGTTCGTTTCGCCGTTCTGCTTCTCTTTTGCCTTTTCAAGGTGCCGGGACACGAACGTATCGAGCTTCATCAGAATCACCTTGGCGCGGCGCAGCCACTTCTCGAGCACCACTACCAGTTTTCTGTCGATGATCTCAATCCATTCATGCTTAACCAGAACCAGGCGACGCGTACGCTGGCTTCTTTCCCCGAATCCTTCAACCAGCGGGAGTTTGCGCGCAACCATCAACACAACCACCCCCAAGCTTACGAAGAAGACCATCTCCAGAATGAAAGAACCCATATATGCTTATTATACACTTCCTGAGCGCCGGCCGTGAGAGACGCCTTCCGTTACAACTCGTAGCGGCAGAATCGTTCAACGCGGATATTTTCCCCGATCACCGCTACGGCGCGCGCGACAATGTCCTTCACCGCCAGCGACTCATCCTTGATGAACGGCTGAACCATAAGCGCCTCAACGCTCTCGGGATCCATAGAGGCAATCTGCAGTGCGATGTCGTGCGCAAGTTCTCGAAACTGCGGCGTTTTTGCGACAAAATCGGTTTCACACCGCACCTCAACAATGACGCCGATGCGGTCGCTGTGGACATATGCCTCAATCATTCCTGCGCCCGTTTTCCGCTGCGCTTTGGAAGCGGCTTTTGCATAGCCGCGTTTCCAGATCAGCTGTTTTGCTTTTTCAACGTCGCCGCCAGCTTCTTCAAGAGCTTTCTTGCACTCAACCACGCCTGCTCCCGTCGCTTCCCGCAACGCTACGATATCCGATGAACTCATACGCGCTATGACATTTTCTCAATGATGTGATCGACAACCCATTCGATTGACGCCTTGCCGTGGTCGTTGGCCGGAATGAAATAGTCAAAGGCCGTCGGGTCGTCGTCGTTATCAATAATGCCCACGAGCGTCACGTTCTTCATGCGTGCTTCCCGAATAGCGGTGCGGTGACTTTTCAAGGAACTGTCGACGATAATCATAATGTCCGGGACTGCTGCCAGGGACTCGAGGCCCGAGAATTTCTGTTCCATCCGGATAATTTCCCGCTCTACTCCCAGCTGTTCCTTCTTTGTATAGTGCCCGAACTTCTGCGACACAAAATCCTGCTTGCGCTTCTTGAAATACTCGATTCGCCGGGATATCACCAGGAAGTTCGACAAAAGCCCTCCGATCCACTTGTTCATCACCGAGGGGCAGTCGCCAAGCGCTGCAGCAAGCCGCTTGACGGCATCACGGGCAGCCGGCTGCGTTGCGACAACAATGAAGGTCTTTTTATCTGCGCGGTTTTTCGCAAGATACTGGGCAACGACGTCGATCGCCGCCAGCGTCTTGACAAGATCCACAACCTCAACGCCGTTGCGCACCGTGTAGACGTATTCCTGGAAGTTTGGATTGCGGCGCGATTTCTTATGCCCGTACATCACTCCTTGTTTTGCCATCGCCAGGATTGTATCGCTGTCAGCCGCGCCCTCGTCGATCGTAATAACGCCGGCTTCCGGTGTCGTCTGGGTGGTTGTCTTTTCTTCCTCGGCCATATAAATAGCCCCTACCAAAAAGGGCACCCAGAGTATAGCCGACCGCTAACCAAAAAGCAACTGAGCCGTTTAGAGATTTTTCCTGTCATATCTGGCTCTCCAGCGTTTGATGTCAGCGTGGTTTCCCGACAGTAAGACCGACGGAACCGTCCATTGTTTTCGAGACCGCCCGCTAGAACGATAGACCGGCGGCCGGGTGTAGACAGCGTAACTTCCTTTCACCTCCTCAAGCGATTCATGTTTTCCCAATACTCCTTTTACCATCCGCGCCACGGTATCAACTACCACAAGCGCCGGAATTTCTCCTCCCGAAAGCACGAAACTGCCGACCGAAATTTCCTCGTCCGCCACATAGCGCGCTACCCGTTCGTCAACCCCCTCGTAGCGCCCACAGATGAAGATGAGGTGATCGTATCGCAAAAGGCGTTTTGCTTCTTCTGAAGTGAACAATTTCCCCCGTGTACTGAATAGTACTACCCGTACTCGCGGTTTTTTTGTATTTCGCGCCGCCGCTTTTCTCACTTTCAACTTTATGCTTTCAACCGCTTCGTGTATCGGCTCGATTTTCATCACCATGCCCGGCCCGCCACCGTACGGAACATCATCAACTCGTCGATGTTTGTCGTGCGCCCACTGTCTGATATCGTACGTCCGAACGGCGATAATCTTTTGCCTGACAGCTCTGCCGAGCACTGACGCCGAAAGGTACGGCTTCATTGTTTCCGGAAATATCGACAAAACGTGAAACGTCTTCATACCAGCTATTCTACCGCAAAACGCCTAAAACAAAACACCGCTCCCTGAAAATCACGGAAGCGGCGTTTTGTGTAACGTTTACGAAAGGTCTTTGCTCAACTCTGCAACCGTCTGATCAACCGACGACGCCCCCTGCGGCATACCGCCTTCGGGTTCGAGGATTTTGAGGTTGACCCGGGCGTTATTCTTGAGTCCCACGATTCGCAACAGTGACCGAATTGCTTTAGCCGTTGCGCCCTTGCGGCCGACCACCTGCCCCATATCGTCTTTGTGAACTTTCAACGTCAGGAGCACTCCCATTTCGTCGATGACGCGGTTGATTTCAACCGTTTCCGGATGGTCGACAATGGATTTTGCCAGATACTCAAGAAATTCCTGATCTTTGAATCCTCCCATGAATCAGATTTTCCGGCTTACTGCTCTGTCCCGACCTTTAGTACCATGTAACGTCAGTGGTTATGTATACAACGCGTCCGGATAGAGTGCATTTTAGCCTTCCGGAGATGCTTCCGGAGTTGCCATATTTTCTTGAGTTACCTCCTGGATCGCGGGTTGAGACGGTGTTTCTCGAACACTTTCCTCCTGCCGTGGTGCTGCTTCCCGTACCGGCGGGATAACTTCGCCCTTCTTCTTTTTTGTGGAGTGCACTGGAATTTTGGGACCATCGATAACCTTTGCTTTCACCAAGATATTGTGCACCGAATCAGTCGGTTGGGCTCCCTGGTCCAACCAGTAACGCACGCGCGCCTGGCTGACCGAGAATAGATCGGTGTGAGAATTGAACCAGCCCACGTCCTCGACAAATGCTCCCGTGAGCTTTGAGTGTTTTTGGATAATCACAATGCGAAACGAACGCTGTTTCTTCTTCCCGACGGGACGCAGTTTTATTGAAAGCATAGAATTTTATTTTCAGTTTTGCTGGTGCGTGGGAGGTATTGTAGCCAAAGAACGCCGCGTCTGTCAAACCGGCTGCTTATCCTCAAGACGCAGAGAAAGAATGCGCGACACGCCGCTCTCGTCCATGGTTACGCCGTACAGAATATCAGCCGCTTCCATGGTAACGCGATTGTGCGTGACGACGACAAACTGGGTATGCGAAGCGTAATTTTTGATGAGGTCGGCAAAACGGCGAGAGTTTTTCTCATCTAGCGCAGAGTCAACTTCATCCAATACCAGAAACGGCGGTGGGCTGATGGCAATCAACGCAAACAATACCGCCAGCGATACCAGCGTTCGCTCTCCGCCCGAGAGCATCTCGAGACTGGTAATTTTTTTCTGAGGGATATTGACCTCAACATCGATGCCGTACAGCGCTTCTTCGTCTTCGGTGGCAATCAGTTTTTCGATTTCCTCGCCGGCGGGATGCTGTTCTTCGCTCAACGTACTTTCCCTGATGGTGATTTCTCTTTTCACAATCTTCATGCGTCCAAAACCGCCTCCGAACATGATGCGGAAGAATGAATTGAACTCGTCATTAACCTTTCGAAATGACGCGTGAAATTCCTTGGTGATGGTGCGTTCAAGTTCACGAATCAGCGTCTTGAGATTATCCATGGCACTCACAAGATCCTCGGATTCTTTTTTAAGAAAGGAGTAGTGCGCATTAACATCACGGGTTTCTTTCAGCAACGTTTCATCGATGTCGCCGATGCTTGCCAACTCTCCACGCAGCCGCAACATGATCCGCTCCGCCTCGTCCAATTCATGATCCGAGTATGTTACCGCAAACGTCGTCTCGCCGGCGCGTTGCTCAAGCTCCCCGACCGCCCGACCCGCCGCGTGAACCTGGTGCTTCAGCTCCACAACTTTGTAGTCGATCTTTTCTTCCTCAAAACGAATGCGGCTGAGCTCATCCTCGCGATTCTTGATCTGGGCTTTTGTCGTCTCCAGGCGCTCAAACACCTGCCGGAACGTCGCGTTAAACGACTCAATGCGGTGGGAGAGTTCACGCTCCTGCTGTTCGCAGACGGTTATGCGCTCGTCAACGTCGGCAATTTCTTTTTTGAGGTCTTCGGTGCGCGCACTGGTATCGGAAACGCTGCTCTCGCGCGCACGAGGAGTCCACAGAGTGTCAATTACCGCCTTTGCCATCGCGATATATTTACGCGCCCCTTCAAGCACCGGTTCGGCAAGCGCATGCGTCAGATACTCCCGAATGTTGGTCATCGCCCGATGCGCCTCGTCAGCAGAAAACGGCGCCGCGGACTGCGCGCGCGCTTCCTGCTCCTGCGCCGCCTCAAGTTTGATCAGCGATCGCTCCAGCTGCGTTTTTTTCTCAAACAATTCCCGTTTCTGGTGCTGTAGCTGTTTCATCGTATCGGCAGGCAGCACGTCGTGCTCAACGGCCGCCAGCTCCTGTTGCGTTTTCTCGCGCTGGGCATGCAGTGCCAAAAGCTCTTTTTGAATACCTCCCAGCGGCTCGCGGACGGTGCGGCGCAATGCAACGAGCTGTTTGAATTTGAAAGAGAAGTAGTCGCTCTCAAGATTTTCCAGCTTCTTTGCAATTTCCGCACGCCGTTCCCATTTTGCGGTTTGGCGCTTAAGCATCCTCAGGCGCGGCAATACCTCGTCCATCACCGCCCGCACCTTGTCCAAATTGATAACGGTATTTTTGAGCTTGCGCTCGGCTTCGTTCTTCTTAAGCTCATATTCACGCAGTCCCAGGATCTCCTGCACCATCATCATGCGCTCTTGCGGTGACGATGTGATGAAGATGTCTGCCGCTCCCTGCCCGATAACGGTCAATCCTTTGCTGCCCAGCCGTATTTTCGAAAAGAAATCGATAATGTCTTTGAGACGCACGTCGGAATCGTTGATTGAGTACTCGGAATTCCCGCTGCGCGTAATCTTCCGACTGATCACAACTTCCTTGAAATCAACCGGGAGTTTTTCGTCGGCGTTATCAAACGTCAAACTGACCTGCGCCATTGACATGCGCGGTTTTTTCGGGGTTCCCGCGAAAATAAGGTCTTCGGCTTTTACTCCCCGAAGATTCTTTGCCTCACGCTCTCCCAAAAGCCACCGGAACGCGTCGATGATGTTGGATTTTCCGGAGCCGTTTGGGCCGACAATGGCAACAATGCCGACGGGAAATTCAAACGCCGTCCGCACCGCGAACGATTTAAAACCGTTGATCTCAAGACGTTTTAAGAACATGGAGTCCTCTTCTGGCCGCTTCGGTTTCCGCTTCCTGCTTCGAGTATCCCTCCCCTTCCGCAATCTTGGTGCCGTTAAAAAACACGCCGACCCGAAACGCCTTACGGTGTTCGGGGCCCGATTCCTCCAGTACTTCGTAGATCGGCGTCACCTTAAACCGCTCCTGCACGATCTCCTGAAACAGACTCTTTACGTCCTTGTCGAGGTTTTTAGCGACGATTTCATCAACGCCAGTCGAGACGTGCAGTCCGACAAAGCGTTCTGCTGCTTCATATCCCGCGTCGCAGTACACGGCGCCGATGATAGCCTCCAGCGCGTTTGCTAAGATAACGTCGCGGGCGCGTCCCGTGTCACGCTCTTCCCCTTTCGACATCTTCAGATTCTCCTCAACTCCCAGTTCCCGCGCAATACGGCTGAGGTTCTGAAAATTAACCAACGCCGCACGAATACTGGTCAGGCGCCCCTCTTCGTAGGAAGGATAGCGCCGGAAGAGAAAGTCCGTGGTCACAAGTTCAAGTACCGCATCTCCCAAAAATTCAAGTCGCTCGTTGTGGGGAAGTTTCCAGTCAGGATTCTCGTTCAGATACGAACGGTGGGTGAGCGCTTCTTCCAGATATTGCTCGCTTAAAAATCGAACCCCCAGGCGTTGCTGTAAATCTTCGTACTCCATACGTCATTCCTTCTGCTGCGGTGTCGGCGTGAAAGGTGTCACCTCCTGAAGTTGTTTGAAAACGGTTCCCAACACTCCATTGATAAATTTTCCGGAGTTTACGCCACCGTAATTTTTCGCAAGTTCAATCGCCTCATTGATCGCAACCTTGTAGGGTACCTCGTCCTTATCCACATAGAGCAGCTCGTACACGCCGATGCGCAGGACGTTGCGGTCAACGAGCGCAATCTGGTCGAAAGGCCACTGCACCGCCGACGTGCCGATAACTTCGTCAATCTGCCCAAGGTGCTCGATAATCCCATGCACCATCTTCCATACAAACTCCGGCTCGTTGATGCCGGGTCCGAATTCCTCCATGTTGCGCTCCACAATTTTAACCAGGTCCCTGGTGCGATTGCCAAAATCCCACTCGTAGAGCGACTGGAGAACGATGGAACGTGCAAGGTGCCGGGTAGCCACAGCAGAAGAATTTCCAATTTCTAATCCGTCACAAGCAGAAATCTCTCTATAACGAAAAGGACAAAAACAATTATCCCGTGACTTTTCTGCCTTTATAGTGCCCACAATTCAAGCACGCGCGGTGCGGCAGACGCGGATGTTTGCAGTTCTCGCACGCAACCAGTGTGTGCCGCTCGAGTGCAAGATGCGAGCGCCGCCGACCGACTTTCGACTTTGAATGATGTTTGGTTGGAACGCCACCCATACAAGATATCAGTGATTAGGACTTAGATGTTTTAAGTTTATGTTTCCCTCCGACGAAAGTCAACCGATGGATTTCGCAGGGACCGTGTCGTGCGAGCGCCGCATAGTGCTTTTTGGTCCCATACCCCTTGTGAGTCTCAAATCCGTACTGCGGATATCGGCGCGCAATCCGCGTCATATGCCGGTCGCGCTTCACTTTCGCCACAATAGATGCCAGTGACACCGCCGCGAAGCGCTCATCGGCTCGCACATGATTCTCGAACGGAATCTCTCTGCTTACGTTCCGTACGTGCAGTGTCCCGTCCGCAATCACCCGCACCCGCTGTTGCCGAAAATGTTTCAGCAGCCGCTCCAGTGCCCGCCCGGCTGCCCGGTTAGCGGCTTGCGAGACATTGATTCGGTCAATCACAGAGGGAGAAACCGACGTGACGTGCCATACAAACTCCCTCCGGCAAATCCACTCAAACCATGCCTCACGCTGGCGCGGCGTCAGGCGCTTGGAATCGGCAAGACGCGCGGGGGCATCCGTAAGGAGCCCCCTCTGCCGCCATCTAACAGGGAGCGCAAACGCCCCCACGAACACTCTTCCTGCCAGCGGTCCCCGCCCCACCTCGTCAAGACCGATGACGTACTCCGATTTTCCCCTGTTTTTGGACATAATGCTCCGTTACCCTTCATTCTAATTTCCTTTCAACACAACTTCAATGAGGCGGCAACTGTTGATTTCCGTTTCCCTTTTCTATAATGAATGCGCCCTGTCCCCCGTCTGCCTATAAGCTTACTCCAACTACCAATTCTCTAACCGTTGGCCGCCATGCGCTTCGTCCATCTCCACAACCACAGCCACTATTCGCTCCTCGACGGACTGACCAAGATCGATCTGATGGTCAAGCGCGCCAAAGAGTTGGGGATGGATGCAATCGCACTCACCGACCACGGTAATCTCTACGGCGCCATTGAGTTCTACAAAGAAGCTACCAAGCGGGGCGTGAAACCGATTATGGGCATGGAGGCGTACGTTGCGCCTGCAAGCCGTTTTGACAAGACATCCGGCGGCAGCGACAAATATTTTCACCTCACGCTCCTCGCATACAACAACACCGGATGGAAAAACCTGATTCAGCTGTCGACCAAAGGATTTCTCGAAGGATTTTACTACAAACCGCGCATTGATCTGGAACTTTTGGAGCAGCATGCAGAGGGACTGACAGCGCTTTCTGGATGCCCCTCGGGACAGATCCCCCGCAATGTCATTCGCGGGGACATTGCCCAAGCCCGACAGGCGCTTGAACGATACAAAAAAATCTTCGGTGACAACTTTTTCATCGAACTCTGGTACCAGCCGCGCATCAAAGAAGTTGCGGCGGCTGTTGAGCCGCTCGTGGCACTGGCGCGAGAAACCAACACACCCATCGTAGCAACACAAGACATTCACTATCTCTCCCGAGAAGATTCGTTCTACCACGATGTTCTGCTCGCGGTACAGACGGGAAACCGCATCTGGGACGAAGATCGCTTCTCGCTCCAGGATGGAGACTTTCATATGACGTCTCCGGACGAGATGGCGCAGGCATTTGCACAATACCCCGACGCTGTCGAAAACACTGCCGCTATCGCCGACCGCTGTGCGGTCCACATCCCTCTGGGAGGGATGCTGCTGCCCCATTTCCATGTCCCCGAGGGTGAAACCAGTCTGTCGTTTCTGAAAAAACTTATCGACCAGAACATCGAAAGGCGCTTCCCCACTCCTTCTACAGAGGTGCGCGAGAGACTCGCATATGAGCTGTCGGTTATCGAGAAAATGGGATTTGCCGATTACTTCCTCATTGTCCAGGATTTTGTTAACTGGGCAAAGGAGCGAAAGATTGTAGTGGGGCCGGGTCGTGGGTCTGCGGCAGGAAGTTTGATTTCCTACATCCTTAACGTCACCGACATCGACCCGCTCAAATACAATCTTCTTTTTGAGCGTTTTCTTAACTCCGATCGTATCGAGATGCCCGATATTGACATTGACTTCACCGACCGGCGGCGGGATGAGGTGTTAGGGTATCTCAAAGAAAAATACGGCGACGACCACGTTGCACAAATCATTACGTTCGGGACCATGGCATCGCGCGCGGCAATCCGGGATGCGGGAAGGGCGCTGGGGCTTTCATACTCGCTCTGCGATCAGATCGCCAAACTTATCCCGTTCAACCTCATGCTGGCACAGGCGCTCGAAACGGTATCCGACTTCCGCGCACTGTACCGCCAGAACCCCGATGCGCGAAAGGTCATCGACGCGGCACAGCATCTGGAAGGCGTGGCGCGTCACGCCTCGGTGCACGCCTGCGGCACCGTCATCACGGCAGGTCCGCTGACCGACTACGTGCCGCTGCAGTTTGCCCCGCAAGACAACACCATCATCACGCAGTTTGAAATGAACGCGGTGCAGGAATTGGGACTGCTTAAGATGGATCTCTTGGGACTCAAAAACCTTACGATCATTGAAGACACCATTCGCCTGGTAAAAGACACGCACGGCGTGGAAATTACGATCGCAACCATACCGCTGGACGACGCCCGAACGTTTGCCCTGCTGCAGGCCGCCGAAACCACAGGAGTGTTTCAGCTTGAATCCAGCGGCATGCGCCGTTACCTTAAAGAACTCAGACCAACCGAGTTGGAAGACATCATCGCGATGGTCGCGCTCTACCGCCCCGGTCCCATGGAACTGATCCCCCGCTACATTGCGCGAAAACACGGTAAGGAATCGGTCACGTACCTGCACCCGAAACTGGAGCCGATTCTTTCCAGCACGTGGGGCATCGGGGTATATCAGGAACAGATGATGCAGATTGCGCGCGACTGCGCAGGCTACACCCTCTCGGAGGCAGACACGCTGCGCAAGGCCATCGGCAAAAAGATCAAAACGCTCCTGGACGCTCAGAAAGCGAAACTGACGGAGGGAATGCTCAAAAATAACATCCCAAAACCGATTGCCGAGCAGATCTGGGAGTTGTTCCCGCCGTTTGCTCGCTACGGGTTTAACCGCAGCCACGCGGTCTGCTACGCCCTGATTGCGTACCAGACGGCGTACCTGAAAGCGCACTTTCCGGTTGAACTGACCACGAGCCTCTTTAACGCAGACGCCGGAGACATCGAGCGGATTGCGTTTCTGGTTGCCGAAGCGCGGCGCGCCGGTATTTTGGTGCTCCCGCCGGATATCAACCAGAGCTACGCGGCGTTTGTGCCGGAAGGCAAAAACATTCGATTCGGGCTTGAGGCGGTTAAAAACGTCGGCTCAAACGTCGTCGCCGCAATTGTTTCCGAGCGGCAACGCGGAGGGCCGTTTGTATCGCTTGAAGATTTCATGGCGCGCGTTACCCACAAGGACCTCAACAAAAAATCACTCGAGAGTCTCATGAAAGCCGGCGCGTTTGACTCGCTGGGGATTGAGCGCAACACACTGCTGGTAAATCTGGACCGCCTCGTGTCAATGGCGCTTCAGCTGAAACGCACATCGGCTGCATCGCAAAACAACCTCTTCGGAGCAAAGAATGCCCACATACGTCTGGACCTGACACCCGCCCAGCCCGCAACGTCAGAACAGCAGGTCGCGTGGGAGAAGGAGCTCATCGGTTTTTATATCTCACACCATCCGCTCTCGCGGTTCGAAAGCGTTCTTCAGACAAAAAAAGTGTCGCCTATCAAAGAGGTGCGTGCAGGGAATGCGCACAGAGGCGCGGGAGGGACATGCCGGGTCGCCGGTATCGTCAGCAACATAAAAAAAATCATCACCAAAAACAACAAACAGATGGTTTTTGCAAAAATCGAGGATATGGGCGATACTGTAGAAGTGGTTGTGTTCCCAAACGTTCTTGAGCGAAGACCGGCCGTGTGGGCACCGCAAAATATTGTGATCGTGCAGGGTAAAGTGGCCACCCGCGATAACGAATTCAAAATTATCTGCGACGAAGCGATCAAGCTCAATTAGATCCCGCTTTGGCTTTTGAATTTCTGCATTCTGACTCTCAACACAAGATATGCGAGCAAGAAAAAAGGTGGTGCGACGCCGCACACATAACGCCGTAGAACTTCAACTTCACAAGGTTCGCCACTCTCTCTCACACCTGATGGCAATGGCGGTGCTGGAAAAGCAGCCGAAGGCAAAGCTTGCCATCGGTCCCGTCATCGAAAACGGATTTTACTACGACTTCGACCTCTCCACGCCACTGTCGGATAAAGACCTTGCGCAACTTGAAGCACGAATGCGCGAGTTGATTCGACAAGGCCTCCCGTTCAAAAAAAACATCGTCGCGTCAGCACGGGCAAAAAAGATATTCTCAAAGGCACCGTACAAGCTCGAACTGATGCGGGACCTTATTAAAACAAAACAGCCGATTTCAATCTATTCCACCGACTGGTTCATTGACCTCTGCTCGGGCCCTCACATTGCCAACACGCGCCAGATAAACCCCGATGCGTTCAAGCTCACCCACCTTGCCGGCGCGTACTGGCGCGGCAGCGAAAAAAACAAGATGCTCACCCGCATCTACGGCGTGGCATTTGCTACGAAAGAAGAACTGGACAAGTACCTTCTGATGCTCCAGGAAGCGCGGAAAAGAGACCACCGGAAACTGGGCGCGGAATTGAAGCTGTTCATGTTCGACGATTTGGTAGGCAAGGGACTTCCGATGTGGCTCCCCAACGGCACGATTATCAAAAACGAGATCGAGAAACTTGTCATGGAAACGGAAGATCGCGAAGGATACGTGCGGGTATCCACGCCGCATCTTGCCAAAAAGAAACTGTACGAAATCTCGGGGCATCTTCCCTACTACGCCGAGAGCATGTACCCGCCGATGGAGATGGACGACGGCACGTATTACGTGAAATCAATGAACTGTCCGCACCATCATCTCATCTACCGGTCGCAACTGCGCAGCTGGCGCGACTTGCCGCTGCGCATCGCCGAGTACGGCACCGTGTACCGCAACGAGCTCTCGGGGGCACTCGCGGGGCTTTTGCGCGTGCGCTCTCTTCAGATGAACGACGCGCACATCTACTGCACAAAAGACCAGATTGAAGAGGAGACGGGACGCGTGATTGACCTGACGCTGGAGTACTTCAACATCTTTGGGCTTACGGATTACTCATTTCAACTCTCACTCTGGGACCCAAAAAACAAGGAGAAGTATATCCGCGAGCCGTCCAACTGGAAATTTTCCGAAAGCGCTCTGCGCACGCTGCTGAAAAAACGCGGGGTGAAGTACGAGGAGGCAAAAAACGAAGCGGCGTTTTACGGACCGAAAATCGACGTGCAGTTCGTTTCCTCCATCGGACGCGAGGAAACAATGTCAACCATCCAGCTTGATTTTGCGGCAAAGAAACGTTTCGAGCTCTCCTACATCGACAAGAGCGGCAAAAGCAATAACGAGGTGTTTGTTATCCACCGCGCGCCGCTTTCGACCCACGAGCGCTTCATGGCATTTCTCATTGAACACTATGCGGGAGCGTTCCCGACTTGGCTCACACCGGTGCAGGCAGCGGTAATTCCCGTTTCGCAGAAACATTCTTCATATGCAGAGAAGGTATACAACATACTCAAACAAGAAGGAGTGCGCACCAAGCTCTTTGACGACGCTCAGACACTCGGCAAGCGCATCAGAGAATCCGAAATATCAAAAATCCCCTACGCTCTGGTGGTGGGAGACAAAGAACAGAACAACAACAGCGTGAACGTGCGGCGATACCAGAAAGGCACCGTTGGCGAGCAGAAGCTGGACGAATTTTCGGAAAAGATAAAAAGGGAAATCGCCCGAAGAGAATAAAAGCCGGCGGCGAGAGAGTTCTGCACTGTCAGTGCCGCCGGCGGGAAGATGTCTCCTGAGCGGAGCGCTCCTTGATTGTCTTTTCGTTCTCCTGAACCTCCCCTTTTGGAGGCTTCTGGAGTAATTTGGGCTCCGGAGACGGATGCAAGGTTCTGCCTGTATGAAAAACCACTATGTGCCTTCTTGCCATCTTTCTCTCCCTTCTTTCAAAATGATAGCATGATGTCAGAGGAAAGCCAGATAAAAAAACAGGGCCCGTCTTGCGGCGGGCCCGGGGGTACAGGTGCCGGTTGGTCAGCAGCTGCTGCAGCTGTCCTCGGCCGCTTCCAGTGGAGCGTGTAGTATCCACCATGCCATCAACAGAGCACACAGCAGCAGCACCTTCACCACCAGCTCCCAGCCGCCAGTGAAGAAGATAGCGGGCCAGAAACTGAGGATGGCCATCGCCAGAAGGCTCACCAGCAGGACGCGTCGGATCTTCTTGAATACGCCCGGATTGTTACTCATTCGTTTATCTCCTCTCTGAAAAGAGTAATAGCATATTCTAAAGATAATGTCAAGAAAAACAAAGGAGCAAAAAATTATCGCCGTCGTCGGCCCCACCGCATCGGGAAAGTCCGACCTGGCAGTTGACATCGCCCGTTTCATACGAAAAAACGCCCGCCGCTTCGGCGCTAAAGGCGCGGAAATCGTTTCCGCCGACTCACGGCAGATATATAAGGGATTCAATCTCGTCGCAGGAACAGTACCCCGGGATAGAATCTTTAATTTCAAATCTCAAATTTCAAAAGAAAATCGGGAGGTGAAAACAAAAAACCTCTACTCCTACAGAGAGATAAGACACCATTTGACAGGCATAGCGAGCCCGAGAAAAACACTTTCCGTCACGCAGTATCAGAGGAAAGCGCTTGCGGCCATCCGCGGCATTATGCGGCGCGGTAATATTCCCATCGTCTGCGGCGGGACAGGACTGTACGTCGATTCAATCCTCTACGGAACGCGTTTCCCTACAGTAAAACCGAATCTCCCGCTCCGAAAAAAACTCGAAAAACTTTCCTCTCAAAAACTCTTTGTGATGCTTTTACAAAAAGACCCTGCACGCGCCGCGGTGATTGACCGGTATAACAAGCGGCGTCTGGTACGCGCGCTTGAAATCATCGCGGCTACAAAAAAACCGATACAGCCGCTTGTATACAAGCAACTCTTTGACACTTTGGCGATAGGAATCGCACTTCCAAAAGAAATGCTCCAAAGAAAGATTCGCTCAAGAATCTTTGCGCGCCTCAAAAAAGGAATGGTCGGCGAGGTACGGCGGCTCCATCACAGCGGCCTTTCCTGGAAACGGCTTGAGAGCTTCGGCTTGGAACTGAAATGGATATCCCGTCTCCTGCAGAAAAAAATCACAAAACGGGAAATGATTGAGGGGCTTTACAAAGACACGTGCGCATACGCCAAGCGCCAGATGACGTGGTTCAAGAGGAACAAAGATATTGTATGGATTGAAGAAAAAAACTTCCCTCAGCAGCGCTGAGGGAAGTTTCCAAATTCCTTCTAAAGCGAGATCAAAAACTCACTTAAGAGAAGCGCTTCCGCGCAAGCGCCTCGCTGTAGGCGCTGGCGTCGCTTTCCAGTTGGTTAAGAGCTCCGCTGACCGCTTCAAACTGCTTGGGGTTAGTGATTTTCTTCTGAATCGCCTCATCGACGGCGCGGACGTATTCCTCGATCGCTGTCTGCAATACTCTCGTTCCACGCTCGGTGCTATGCCCCTCCTCTGCCGAGGGCGGCATTGCAGTAGCTTCAACAACCATCAATTTCTCAAGCTGTTCCAGAAAAGGTTTAAACAACGGGTTTTGATAGTTTTCAATAATGTAGTCTGCCGTTTGGGAGACAAGGTCTCCGATTTTTACCCTTTGCTCCGAGCTCAGAAGCTCCGCCTTCTCGCGCGCACGCTGGGCAACATCGGCAACTTTGGCATCAAGGGCTTCACGCTCCGCTTTGCCCCCGACGGGAACATAGAATCCTTCTTCGGTTCTTGTCATGCCACCCCCCGAATAGTTTCCCGAATCTTCTTGTGCCGCAACGGCTTCCCGGCCCTCTCTTTCAACCGCAAGACGTTCCCCAGGTTCGCCGCCGGGCTCGTGGCCGAATTGCGCCAGTCCGCGCTCAATAAGAGACTCGAACTCCGCATCCTTTCCAGGCTGGGGCTGCTGACTTCCTTTTGGCATCATAGACTCAAATTTTTCCATAGTGTGTGTTGTTGACCTTTTATGTATGATACTCGCGTACCAGTTTTTGCACAATTTGCGGGTCTGCTTTTCCTTTCGTCTTTGCCATTACCTGCCCGACAAGAAACTGCAAAGCATTCTCCTTACCTTCTTTATAATTATACCACGCTTCTTTATTACTGTCAATTACTTCCCGCACAACGGATAAAAGAGCGGCCTCGTCGCTTATTTTCGAAAGTCCTTCCTGTCGCACAACATCAAGCGGAGAGATGCCTTCATCAAAACTGCGCGCGAGCACATCCTTTGCCACACGGCTTGAAACCGTCCCCTCTGCAACCATCGCGACCGCCTGGGCAAGGTGTGCAGGCGTGAGTTTTGACTGCGCCAGCGTCACTCCCCTGTCGGTCTCAAGTCCTTTGACATCAGAGGAGAGATAGTTGAATAAAAGATCGCTTCCGCTCTCCGGAACTGGTTCTTTCAGCTCCGATGCCGCTTCTTCGAAGAAACTGCCCAAGTACAGATCGCGCACCAGCATGTCCGCCTGCGACGCCGAGAGGTTGTATTTGTCCGAAAGCCGCGCACGGTGGCCTTGCGGTAATTCAACGATCGAGTTTCTAATCGCATCAATGTACGCCTCGTCAAACACAAGCGGCGGCAGGTCGGGCTCGGGAAAGTACCGATAGTCGTGCGCGCTCTCCTTCGAGCGCTGCGGCACCGTCTTCTGCTTTCCTTCATCCCAGCCGCGGGTTTCCTGGACAACCGCCTGACCGTTTTCAAGCGCCGCAGTCTGGCGGTCTATCTCAAACATGGTTGCGCACTCAAGCGACCGAAACGAATTGAGATTTTTGACCTCCACTTTGGTACCCAGCTTTTTACTCCCTCCCGCAGCCACCGAAATATTCGCCTCAAGCCGCAGCTGTCCCTTTTCCATATCCGCGTCTGAAACTCCGAGATGACGGAGGATGAGTTGAAACTCTTCCGCAAACTCTACAACTTCTTTGGCGCTCGAAAAATCCGGCTCGGTCACCAGCTCCATCAACGGAACACCCGCACGGTTGAAGTCCACCAGCGAATGCTGTCCGTCGGCTGCGTGCGCAAGCCGCGCCGCGTCTTCCTCAAGATGAATTCGCGTGATGCGGATGGTTTTGTCGCTCTTGGGTAGAGTAACACGGCCGCCGGTGCAGAGCGGTTGGTCGTACTGACTTATCTGATACCCCTTGGGAAGGTCGGGGTAGAAGTAGTTCTTGCGGTCGAATTTCGAGAACGTGCTGATGTTGGAGTTGAGCGCAAGGCCTGTCTTTATCGCCGCATCTATCGCTGCCCGATTGGCGACGGGAAGCGTTCCGGGATGCCCTAAACACACCGGGCATATATTGACGTTGGGCGAAAGCTGGTCCGGGTCGTTAGTGCAGCCGCAGAACATTTTCGTGCGGGTCTTCAGTCCCGCATGCACTTCCAGACCGATCGTTGGTTTATATGCAGCCATGTCACAAGTATTGTACAAGGAGAGGCGTGGTGCGTTCAAATACCTCCTCGGGTGTGCCGGAGCCGTCGACGACCCTGAACCCTTCAATATGCTTTCCGATGGAAAGGTACGCGTCGCGGATTCGGGCAAGTTTCTCGGGACTTTCAAAGAACGTTATGCGGCCGCGGGTGCTTTTAAGACGCTCGAATGCGCGCGCTGGTTCAATATCAAAAAAGACGGTCAGAGCCGGCATGATAAAATTGTCTCCCAAAATTTCCTGGTGATTGTTCCACAGCGTCTTCCAGTGCACGCTGCCGTCATAACTGCCGTACGCGAGTGTTGAGAGCGCATAGCGGTCGCAAAAAACCGTTTTCCCCTTCTTGAGCGCGGGAAGGATGACGTTCTCAAGATGATCTTTCCTGTCCAGGATGTACAGAAGCTGCAGTTTATCGTGCGGCGGAGATGACATCTGTCCGTGCATTATCTTTTCAATCTCCTCGGACCACGGTCCCTGCCGCGTATGCTCAAAGGTAAAGACGACATCGGTACGCTTTTTCTCTTCGAAATACTGTTTCAGAAGCTCGACCTGCACCCCCTTCCCCGATCCGTCAATTCCTTCAAAAACGACAAAGTTTTTTCCGACGCGCATGGCATCAGTATATCACCCGCCCCGATCAAAAACAGCCCGTCCCCAGGCTGCCTTGTTCTTCACTCTCAACTTTTCCCGCCACAGGCGGATCCGCCTCCGGTGGAAACTTTTCACTTCTCCACCTCTATCCCCATCGAGCGCGCGGTTCCTTCCACAATCTTCATCGCCGCGTTAATATCGGTGGCGTTCAAGTCCTGCATCTTCTTTTGAGCGATCTCGCGCACCTGCGCTTTAGTCACCGTTCCCACTTTGCTTTTGAGCGCGTCGCTTGACCCTTTTTCGATGCCGGCGGCTTTCCGCAGCATATCCGAAGCGGGAGGGGTTTTGAGCTTAAACTCAAATGTCCGGTCTTCATAGATGATAATCTCGGCGGGTACGATGCTTCCGGCCATATCTTTGGTCGCTTCGTTAAACTGCTGGCAGAACTGGCCGATATTGATGCCGTGCGGCCCCAATGCTGTCCCCACCGGCGGCGCGGGATTTGCCTGTCCCCCCGGAAGCTGCAGTTTTAACACTCTTTTGATTAGTTTTGCCATAAACAAAACGCTAGATCTTCTGAATCTGCACCGAATCGAGTTCAACCGATGTTTCGCGCCCGAACACCGGGGTGATTACCTTCACGCGTCCGTGTTCGTCGTCCACGTCAACAATCTTGCCTTCGTAATCCTTAAAAGGGCCGTCAACAATCTTCACCAGGTCGTCTATCGCATACTCCACCTTAAACTTCGTCTCTTTGCCTTGGTTCATGCGTGACATAATGTACTCCACCTCGTCTTTGGAAAGCGGCGTGGGTTTGGTCGAGTCGGAGCCGACAAAACCCATCACGCGAGGCGTGTTGCGCACCACGTACCATGAATCCTCGGAAAGGACCATGTCCACCAGCACGTACCCAGGATAGATTTTTTCCTCCACCATGCGGCGTTTGCTGTTTTTGATCTTGATCTTCTTTTCCTTGGGAACCAGTATGTTGAAAATCTTGTCGTTCATCGAGAGCGATTCCACGCGCTGCGAAAGATACCGCGCCACCGCGTCTTCATAACCGGAATAGGTGTGCACCGCGAACCAGTGGCGCTGGTCTTTTCTGGATGCATCAAGCGACACTCGTCGCGATTTTGTTACGGGTCTGGCCATAGTTTTAGAAAATGAGCGTCTGCAGGCCGAGTGAGAAAGCGATATCCAACGCGCCCAAAAACAGCGCGACTGCAAGGGAGGTACCGATGACCACCAGCGTCAAACGGATTGTTTCCTGCCTGGTCGGCCAGTTGACTTTTTTGAGTTCAAGATACGACTCAATAAAATATGTCTTCAGTTTAGACAGCATACCTCATTTAAAAAGAGCCGGGGGCTCTCGCGACCACTGTAGCAGGCGCCTCTTTAGATGTCAAGATTTTCAACCGTCGTGGCCCTGCTCTGGATGAAGTGTTTGCGCGGCTCAACCTTGGAGCCCATGAGAATGTCAAACAGGCGATCCGCTTCCTGCGCGTCTTCAATGGTCATCTGTTTGAGTGTGCGCGTCGCCGGGTCCATCGTGGTCTCCCACAATTGACGGGGATTCATCTCGCCAAGACCCTTGTATCGCTGGATGGAAACGCCCCTGACGGTTTCTGTGTGCGTCTCTTCGCTCTCATCGACAGGCAGCTTGCTTCTTTCGGGAATTTTTTCTTTCTGAAAGTGAGTGACAATGCGTTCTTTCTCTTCATCGGAATATGCGTAGTGCGCTTCCTTGCCGCGCTGGATGCGATACAGCGGAGGCTGCGCGACGTACAAATATCCCAGCCCAATCACTTCTCTGAAGTAGCGGTAGAAGAGCGTGAGAAGCAGTGTTCTGATATGGGCGCCGTCAACATCAGCATCGGTCATGATGATGACTTTGTGATAGCGGATCTTAAGCGGGTCAAAATCGCTGCCGATGGCGGTGCCCAGTGCGATCACCAGCGACCTGATCTCGTTGTTGGCGAGCATCTTATCAAGTCGCGCTTTCTCGACATTCAGAATTTTTCCGCGAAGCGGCAGGATTGCCTGAAACCGCCGGTCGCGTCCTTGTTTTCCCGAGCCGCCGGCACTGTCGCCCTCAACAATAAACAATTCCGACTCTGCGGGATCCCGCGATGTGCAGTCGGCAAGCTTTCCGGGCAACGAGAGTCCCTCAAACGGCCCCTTGCGTAAAACGGTTTCCTTCGCCGCGCGCGCTGCAGCTCGAGCCTTTGCCGCCAAAAGACACTTGCCCATAATGGCGCGCGCATCGGTCGCATACTTTGCCAAATACTCTTTGAGCGCCTCGGAAACCATGCTTTCCACCGCCGTCCGCGCAGGTGGATTGCCCAATTTCGCCTTGGTTTGGCCTTCAAACTGCGGCTCTTTGAGCTTGACCGATATGATAGCCACCAGTCCTTCCCGCACGTCGTCGCCGGTAAGGTTTTCCTCCTTTTCCTTGATGTAGCCGTTTTCGCGCCCGTAGTCGTTGAATACCCGCGTCAAAGCGGAACGAAATCCCGTCAGGTGCATGCCGCCCTCGGGGGTGTGGATGTTGTTGGCAAAACTCAATTCCTTGATTTCGGTATCTTCGTTGTAGACAAGCGCCGCTTCGACATCAATTCCCTCATATTCTTTGTGCACGTAAAACGGCTCTCTCTGAATCGGATCGCCGAACTCGTTGAGATATTCGAGAAACGACAGCAGCCCCCCTTCGAAATAGAATGCGTGGTACTGGAGAGCTTTCTCTCGCGTATCAACCATTTCGATCTTGACGCCGCCGACCAGAAACGCCTGCTGTCGCAGATGGTCCAGCACTTTTTTGCGGTCAAACTGAATCTTCGAAAAGACATCTTCGTCCGGTTTGAAGGTGACGCGCGTTCCTACGCGGTCGGATGTGCCGGTCTTTTTCACTTTATACGACGGCTTGCCACGCTTGTACTCCTGCACCCACTCGCCGCCGTCACGCCATACTTCAACTTTCAGCCACGACGAGAGCGCGTTGACCACCGACACACCCACACCGTGAAGACCTCCGGCAACTTTATACGATTCACCGCCAAATTTGCCGCCCGCGTGCAGGGTGGTCATTACGGTTTCCAGCGCCGACTTTTTTGTCTGCGCGTGAATCTCAACCGGAATGCCGCGGCCGTCGTCGGTGACCGAAACCACCGCGTCGGGCAAAAGCTCCACGTGTATGTTTTTGGCGTATCCAGCCATCGCTTCGTCAATGGAGTTGTCCACCACTTCCCAGATCAAATGATGCAGTCCGTCAACGCCGGTTGAACCGATGTACATCCCCGGACGCCTGCGCACCGGCTCAAGACCCTCAAGTACGTAGATGTCTTTGGCGGTGTAGGTTGCGTTGTTGTTTTTCCCCTGATCCTTTTCTTTTTCGGTTTCGGTCTTTTTCCTCGCCATAATAAAAACAGAGGGCATAAAAATACCGCCCTGCGCGCCCAAAAGGCGCATAACAAGCGGCTTTTTGCCGGTTTGTTACAGAATCAGTATAGCACAAAAAACCGCAAAAATGAAGCTTTTTTAGGGGTTTTGGAGCTCGGGATACGCCTCCGCAAGAGCATCGAGAAGCTTCCGCTCTGCCTGTTCAAACGGTATCCTCACAGTCGCCCCAGCGGCACCCTTATGCCCCCCGCCACCAAGAAGCACGGCAACTTTCGAGACGTCAAAGCGCTCTCCGTCACGCGTGCGGAAGCTGAACTTCACCATGTTTTTCTCCTGTTCGATCATCCCCACGTCAATGTCCCATCCCCGCACCGACCGCAATTCTTCGGCAACGACATCAATATTATTTTTTACAGTGATGGCGTTGTGTTTTTCAAGGTCGGCGAGCGAAACGGACGCAACCGCGACCTTGCCGCCGAAAAACGTTTCAACGGAACTTAGCGCAATGCCTCTGATGATCATGCTTCCGGGCGTGTTGGTGTTAAGAAGTTCGAAAAACAGCTTGCAAAACGACGGGTATTGCCGTGCCAGATTTGCGGCGATCTCGAACGTCCGCGGCGATGTCTGACAGTACTGAAATCCGCCAGTGTCGCGGTAAATTCCCGCAAAGAGACACGCAGCAATGTCGGAGGTAATAGTAACTCCCCACAGCTCAAACAGTTCAAAAAGAATCTGGCACGTCGCCGGCGATGTACCGTCCACAATGTTGACCTGCCCGAAGCGCGGGTTGGTCGAATGATGGTCAATGTTGATGGTCTTCAGAGAGGACGGAAGGTTCAGCGGCACGCGGCGCGTTATCATGTTGGGCGCGGCGCTGTCAAGAATGATGAAAAGGTCAAATGCCCCAAGATCCAGCTCTCCGAAACTCTTGAAAACGATCGACTCAATCCCCGGCAGTACCGAAAAACTCTCCGGCAGAGCGGAATCTCCTCTGATAATCGTTGCCTCTTTTCCGAGTTGCTGGAGTACAAATTTCATCGCCAATGCTCCTCCCGCACTGTCTTCGTCGGAGCTGGGATGACAATGCAAAAGCACCCTCTCGGATGCCTTGATAACGTCAAGCGCCTTGCGCGCCTCTGCTTTCAGTTCATCAGTCATACCGCCGCTATCGTAGCATGGCGACGCGGTTCTTTCAAACCTACTGCAGCCCGCTTATTTTCCCCGTTGTCGCAGCATTTCAAGAGCTCTTTCCAGTTCTTTCAAATGCTCGGGTATTGCGGAATCCACCGCGGAATCGGTCGCCAAAATTTCTTCCTTAAACTTCGTATACGCTTCCTCCAAAGACAGGCTATCTTCATCCATGGCGGCTTTAAGAGCCGCAACATAAAGAGGGTCTTTTTGCTCAAAATCGCCGCTTTCCGGACTTTTAATTCTTATCATAGTAAGTTTGTTGTCTGTCCCTGTGAGATAGCTTGCTTTAACAATTACAATATATTCATGTCACTGCTCTTGCCGCCAGACCTACGACAAGAATGCCCGCAGCATTCAGCAGAAATGAAATCGGGATAAAAATATAGATCTTCATCTTGGAAAGTCCCATCATGGCAAGTCCTATTTCATCAGGAAAAGGAGAGGCGACAATCAGGGCACCGATAAACGGAACGAGCCAGCGGAAGAATCTGAGCTGAAAGAGCGAAATCAGCCGCTCAGATTTTGTTTTGCCAAGTAGGTAGCCAATGTCTTCCGAAAGCCGGTCTTTTACAAAGCGGAAGATAATCAAGTCGCCACACAGAGCGCCCAGTCCGCCAAAAAACGCCACAAGTAAAAGAGAATCCGCCGTGGTAAGTTCTCCAAGCACTACGACCGCCGGGACAATCGTAAAGGCGGAAATGAAAAACATGCCCGCAATGAAGCTGTCGAGGAATCGCATCCCCCGTGCTGCGACAAGCAGGTGCGGAAGCACTCCGCTCACCACGAGTATGACCGCAACGATGGTACTCAGGCAAATAACAGTGACGTCAACTACAAGGGCGCTCTTCCTGTTCATGTGTCTTATTCTACACTACTTGGATGTGCGCGCCACATTATTCACCAAAAAACAACCGGTACAAAAAATAATCCGCACAACATGAGGATTATTTTGTCGGGGTCCCCTAGTGAAATGTGTCAGAACGTACTTTGTTTAAGTTTAGAGTTATCTCACCCTCCCGCTTACTATTTCTAGCTCGTCCAAGCAGAAGATTTTAGAAATTTTTGTCAGGCAAGTATTTCTAAATACATCTGTAAAAGGCCTCCAAAAACTTTCCCCCAGGTGAAATTTTTTACAAAATCCAAGCCGGCACTTCTCATTCGTTCACGTAATTGAGGATCGTCCAATAAAATACTGACCCTTTCATAGGTATCGTGGGGGTCTTTTGGTCGCACTAGAAATCCGGTCTTCCCATTTTTCACCAGCGATTTTGAGCCGCCGGCGTCAGCCACGACTGGCACAAGCCCAGAAGCCATTGCTTCAATCGTTACATTTCCAAAAGTTTCGGTAGTTGAAGGAAAAAGAAAAATGTCGCAAGACGCATAAACTTTTGAAAATTCCGAACCTTCAAGATGGCCGAGAAATATCGCGCCGGGCATGAGTGACTCCAGCTCTTTTCGCGCCGGACCGTCCCCGGCAATAACCATAACAAAATCACTTCTGATTTTTTTAAGCAAATTATAAGTCTGAGCCAGGGTCCGCAGGTCTTTTTCCCAAGTTAACCGGCAGACGCACAAAAGAATGGCTTTGTTCTTTCCTTTGAGAATTTTATTGCGCCATTCCGACGAGCGGAAAGAGCTGTCAAATCGGGCAAATTCTACTCCCCAAGGAATTGTGTGAACATTTGGAATTCCGTGACCAATAAGTTCATCGGATATGACTTGAGATGGCGTGGTCACAAAACGCATCTGTTTGTATAAACGCCTCAAGACAGACCAGATGGGGGGTCGCAGAAAAGACAGGTGGTAATAAGCAAGATACCGGCCAAAATCAGTATGATATGTTGCAACAATTGGAATTTGACGCTTCTTTGCGTATTTTAAAGCCGCCCAGGCGATCGTATCCGGGCTGTGAATATGAATGATGTCCGGCCGGAACTCATCCAATCTTTTTTTGAATCCACGGATACCGGGCAATGGTAGCCGGTATGTCTTGTAAAGAGGAAAAATAACTGACGGCACTTGCAAGACAGGCACCGGTGATATTGACGCATCTTCAGCCCAGCCGGTGATAATGAGTGATTCAATCCCCTTTTTCTGTGCCTCGCGAATCAGCGCTAAAAGCACGCGCGTGACCCCGTCTTCTCTTACTAAAGTTCCGATAAAATAAGCGATTTTCACATTTATATTTTGATTAAATCCAACCAAGCTTCTTTAATTGTTGATAAGCTCCCTGATACGCCGCGCGGTTGCCCATAATGTTTTTTGGCGGTTTGTAAAACATTTTTATGGCAGGTTTACGATTATTTGGTCGGAAAATCTCATATGCGCCACCGGCTTTTTCAAATAAATCAGCCATGTCGGCTAAATCATTTACCGATTCTTCTTTATATTGTTTTCTGACATTTTCGTCTGGGTGATTAAGCCCAATTTTTATTTTTGCCTGAATATTCTGGCAAGTCACCCATGGCCAGATATCTTCGTTATGATATCCACCGTGTCCGATTAAACGCAGAATCGGAAGAATTTGATCTTTTGGATAAGGCGGATCAAAATTTTTCAGGCCGGAAGGGGTTTTCACTCTCTGTTCTAATGTTTCTTGGACTTTAGCCGCTTCTGTTGGATTTAAAAGATAGAGAGAGCCAAAAACCGAAGCAACCGTATCTATCCTGTCCTTTCCTTCTTCGGCCCTGAAATACCCTTCTTCCTTGTTATAAAGTTTCTCCAGCAAATTATCTTTTACTTTATGGAATTCTTCCCGATAATTTTTTGCGTCTTCATCGCGGCCGATATTTTTTGCCATAAATTCCATTAACCGCAAGGATCTTGCCCATAAAACATTGATATTCCCCAGCTTGCCCTGGCGATTTATGCTGTCTGCCCAATCAGCATTGCCTTTTTTAACCGAAATCAAACCGTCTTTGGGATCTGCTTTACCGCGAAAAAAATCAACCGATTTTTTGATTTGATCAAAATGATTTTTGACGAATTCTTTGCCTTCCTGCGAATTAATGAAAAACTCGCCGATGGCGTTTATCGCTGTTGGCACTGTATCCTGCGCGCTTGAAAAATCCTGACCTTCATAGACCGGACGCTCATCTCTTCCTCTTATTCCTTTTTCGATCAGGTTAAAAAGTGGTTTGGCTAAGAAACGCAAAGGAGACACTTTTAGCAATAAATATTCTTTTTCAACGCGCAAAGGCAGCATGCCATCCTCGCGCTGATGTTTTAAAATCGTTGTCAGTGAATCAGCGATGGCGCGCGGTTCTTTATCGGCAAAATAATTGCCCGAAGCATGCGCGAAGTCGCGTGTCCAAATCTGCCGGTAAAAATTTTCTTTAGGGTCGGATGCTGGGTAAATTCCATATCCTTGCTCATAGTTTTCTTTCAGCCGGATCTCGGATTCCTCCGCCACTTCAGAAATCAATTTTTTCTTTTCCGGCACCAAAGGAACTGGTTCTGCTTCGGCCTGTCGCGGCAGGCGTAACCTTTTAATCAAGTCTGTATCTCTTTCAGTGTCATCTTTTTCTCGTTTCTCCGCTATTTGCTCACCCAGAGATTCAATTTGCTGCCGCTCCTGTTCTTTTGCTTTTTCTTCTCGTTTTTCTAAATCTTCTTTATTTTCTCCAACTAAATTTAAATCTGCCTGCTCTGCCGTTTGTGTTTCTGTCTCTTTCTCTTTTTTTACTTCCTCAAATTGAGGAAATTGTTCTGGCGTTTTTGGCATATGTTTTAAAATTCTAAAAGTTGAATAATTTCTTGCCTTTTAATTATAAAATACTCATTAACTATTCTTTTTTCCTAATTAATTTTACTGCCGCCGGTATCAAATAAAAAATCAAGACAATCGCGCCGATGACAATGGCTAAAATTTCCCATAAGTTCAGTTTTGAAAGAGCGGCGTCCCATTGTTTTCCCAGTACTCTCCCCAGCGTAACATATCCGCCGCTCCAGATAATAGCCGAAACAACAACAGAAAGCAGGAATTTTTTGGGAGGAATTTTAAGCAAACCGGCTGCCACGGAAGCGTAGCCACGCAAATACGGAAGCAACCGGCCCAGGAACACTCCCCAGCCGCCTTTTTTTGCCACACGCTGTTTGATATTTTCAATTTTTTGTACTGGAAGCCACCGCGGCGCGTGTTTTAAAATCTGGTCGCCAAAAAAATAAAAAACCGCGTATAAAGCCGAGGTGCCGATAAAATCAGCGGAAATTCCAGCTAATAGTATCAAAGGGAAACTTAAAACTTTTATTGAAGCAAGATAACCGGCAAAAAGCAGAATAACCTCGTTCGGCACAGGATTTGGCACGCCCAGTTCCTGCAAAAAAATTAATAAAAAAACCGCAAAATAACCATATGTTATTATATAGTGTGCAAGTTCCGGTGGTAGAACCATTTAAGTCAACTATAAATTAAAATATAGATTTAGGTTTAACTATCAAGCCCATGAATAAAAATCTGGCGGTCTTTTTTGAATAGTTTTTCGGCAATATGAAAAATAGTATAGGTGATGAAGAAAGCGGCAAAGACATCAATCGAGTAATGGAGGTGAGAGAGAAGCACCACCGCGCCAAAGATGATCGATGAAAACACACACAAGAATCGCAAATATTTATTGTCCCAAAATATCAGAGCCATTAAAAATGGCATTCCCGTGTGGCTGGAAAAGAAAAGGTCGCTGCCGGATGTAAAAACTCCTAGTATGCCGGCTGTGTTGATAATATCATGGGTGGGAAAAGGACCGATATGTGTCAGACTGATAAAAGCAGACCTGATAAAAAGAAAAACGGCGGCGCTTTTTAATGTAAAAGGAATCTTTTTGGGCTCAAAAAAAACAATGTATCCACCAATGATAATCCAGAATATGACCGGGCCGAAAAGAAAAATGGCATCAACATCAAAAAGCGGAATATTGCTTAAGATGATATCGGTGACTGGATTGCTGGCTCTTTCTGTTGAGTACACAATGGCAAAATAAGTTATTACGACACCAGCAATAAAAAATAGAAAAGCCGTGCCTGTTGAAATAAGGAACTCTTTATTTTGGATATATGGTTTATATCTTCTAAGCCAGTTTTTCATCTGATATTTATTATACTAAATATGAAGCCTAACGTCCTACTAGGATCAAGAATAGAATAGCTCAAACAAAGAACAAAATAACAGGGTTCCCTGGCCAAGAATGTTAGAACCCGGAACTGAACCAGGCTACTTTTGATTTTCCGGTGCGCGATGCTAGGATAGGTCATATGGACCTTCCACAGACACCGCCTCTCTGCCCGCAGTGCCACCAATCTGTCCCTCCCGAGTGGTACTTCTGTGCGAACTGCGGAAAGAACCTTAGAGAGAAACCGCCCTCGACGACCTGGTTCATGCAAATCGGTCTCTACCTCCTGAGCGTCCTCCTCCCGCCGCTCGGCCTCTGGCCTGGGATGAAGTATCTCCGGAGCTCGTATGCGCCCGCGCGGCGCGTCGGCATCATCGTCGCAGTCCTCACCGCAATCTCGTTTGTGGTAAGTCTCGTGATCTTCGAACGCTGGCTGAGCAATGCAGTCCAGCAAGCAAGCAACACCTTGAGCGGTTTCGGCGGGTTCTAACAGCTTCGAGTGCACAACAGTCCCTGAAGGGATTGTTCTTTTGTTGGCACCGTCGGATAGAGCATCTACTCGCAAAATCCCCTTCTGGATCCCCTGGTCAAGCGTGTTGGAACGTGTTGGGTAGCAGCTTAGCGTTTATTGGGAGTGATTTTTTGATTGTTTGGCCCGGTCAAGTAATTTCCTCTGCTAGTTTTTATCTCCCTACTTTTCGGAAACTTTTTTAACCGATTTTTTAGCTTTAACGACTGGAACTGTTTGTACCACTTCCTTCACTCTTTCTTCTGCAACCAAAGGTCTGGTGTTTGCTATAGCTTCTACTGTCTTAATAAGCCGATCCATTTTTACATTCAACATTTCTAACTGCTTCTTCAATTCATCACTACTCCCCTTACCGATATCGCTTCTAAAATCTGGCTTGATAGAAGTTTTGTAGCTGTCATAATTCTTTTGCGAGAATCTATCCCCGTCTCTATTATTTCCAGTTTCTTTTTTACTCCCAAAACAAACATTGCAATACACTGGCCTATCACCAGTTGGCCTAAAAGGTACCTCGCATGGCTTTCCACATTGGTTGCAAATCGCTTGATGCATAGTGGCTGGGCCGCGATCTCTACCCCCACCAAATCCACCTCGGCCACCACCTCGTCCACTAAATCCGCCTCCGTGTCCACCGAAACGTTTCTCACCGCCTTTTCTAAAATCTCCCATATGTTTATATATTAGTTATTGTCCCGCGAGAACTGTTCTTGTGGAGTTCTCATGCGATAGCCTTGGGTATGCTTCTTTTGTTTGCTTTAGCTTCAAGCATAAGCCGCTTTATTTCCAATCGCTTCTTGGTTTTATGAGAATGCGATTTTCTATACCTCCCGACTCCTGTTTTTCTTTTTGCCATATAGATATTCTATCAATATTTATTCGATTTTCAAACAAAACCGGGGCTGGCGCTTCTTCTGCTGGACGCATTTAGAACTGTGGGTGGGTCTCCTAGTCGAGGATGTTAGAACCTGTTTGGTAAAATAAAAAAGCGGCTGATGTTATCTCCCCGCCTGTTTTTCCGATACGACGTGTTTGAAGTAGTAATGAAGAAGCCCAGCGAGAAGCGCGAAGCCGATGCAGTAACCTCCAATGACGTCCGTCGCCCAGTGCACACCGAGGTAGAGGCGCGAGATCGAAACAAGAATGATAAGCGCGGCCGAAACAGAGCCGATGATGATACGTACAGCACGCGGTATCCGCGGCGCTAGTATCATCGCAGCTAGGAGGAAACCGAAAAACACGACGTAGTAGACGACATGTCCGCTGGGAAAACTGGGATCGGTCAGTTTCTGATATACCATAACTACCGTATCGGTAGGGCGGGGGCGATTGATGATCACTTTAATGAGCGCATTCACGCCTCCAGCCCCGAGCGTGAGTGCTGTGAACAGTGCTTCGCGGCGAAGTGACGCGAAAAAAAATATCCCAGTGACGGCAAGGGTCATAAGAACAGCGACCCACGGGATGCCAAAAATGCTCACGAACTCCATGAACAGGAGCACCCCCGGGCTACTGCTCTCTTGGACCTCCTGCGAAATGGAGATGTCCACGGTCAGAATCGGATAATACTGCACGAGAACAGCGAGAGCGATGGTGCCCACGACCGATACCAGGATCAATCCCTCAACAATTCCCCGGGCGATACCGCCATGGAAGAACGTTTCCATGCGTCAGCGCACGAGCAAGGCATCCCCAAATATCCAAACACCGATAATAAGCGCCGTGATGGAAAAGATGAGAACGGCGGCCGCCATGAGATCCTTTATCTGACGTATCTCCTCGCGGTGTTCCGGCGAGACAAAGTCAAGCAACCGTTCCATAGAGGAATTGATGGCTTCGCTTCCCAAAACGAGTGCAACACAGAGAATGATGATGATTTTATTGATAGATGCGAGTTCCAGGAGAAACGCGAAAACAATTGCAAGCACGCCGAGTACTACCTGAATGCGAAAGTTCCGCTCGAAAACTGCGAGCTTAACACCCTGAAAGGCATATACAAAGCTGTCTAGGAACTTTTTCGGATGTAACATATCATTGCGTGGGCGCGTTTTCCTTATTATACCCGAAACGCGCAACAACCACGAATGAGTCATGGGAAGTTCTCCATTATTTTTTATTGGACACGATTTGAAACCAAGGTGGCACCGCTTGATGCTTCATGGTTCACACTCCTCAGACAGAGGTACAAAAATAACCCGCATAACATGCGGGTTATTTTGCCTAGGTCCCCTAATCGAGCCTGCCTGCCGGTAGGCAGGGATGTTAGAACCTGTTTGATACAAGTAGTGTAGGCCACCTCACTGTCATATCAACAAACCCACCGCAGGTAAAAATATGGACTGCGGTGATGAAGCTCTAGTCCAGCCTACTGCTCAAGCAAATCGCGCATCTGCTCTAAAATTTTCCGTGCTGATTCCAGAACATTTGCCATCGCCGAAGCGGGCGGCAGCGAAGAGCTCGAACCAGGAGTAATGAAGGTGGTTGGGACACGCTTATCCCCCATTGGCCAGCAAACTACCGACCTGTCTGTTTTTAGGGCGCAGGTTTTGGAATAGGCGGTGGCAATTGCCACTGTCGTGCCCGGCCCCAAGCCAACAACATTGACTGGAGTATATCTGATAGTGGCCGTGCCGTCGCCCAGTTCAGCATTTCCATTAGCTCCCCAGCCGACAACCGAACCGTCTTTTTTCAAAGCAAAAGAGTGATAATCGCCAACAGCAATCGCCTCGGTGGTGCCAATTTCCATAGTCAAGACATTTTTCCCCTGATTATTACCCGCTTGGCCAGTGTAATTACTCCCCGAACAGACAACCGAAGCGTCGGTTTTCAGGGCGCAGGTGAGCTTAAAACCAAAACCAAGAGTTTTAACCGTGCCGAGAGCAAACTGGGTGGCCTGAGTAGGAATAGTAGTACGGTTATCATATCCATTGAGAGGAATTGGCCCCCAGCAAACAACAGCACCATTTGTTTTTATAGCGCACCTGCCGCCACCATAGGAGAAAATTGTGGCAGTCGTGCCTGGACCAAGACCGATAACTTGAACCGGAGTGAGTCGCCCCTCAAGCGTGCCGTCGCCCAGTTGACTGGCGTTGTTATCTCCCCAACAAACAACCGAACCATCCTTTTTTAAGGCACAGGCTGAGCTGGGGGTCAATGTGATTGCGGCGGTCGTGCCGGGACCCAAACTGGAAACAAGCGCCGGGATTTCTCTTTTAGTAAATGTGCCGTCACCAAGTTGACCAAAGAAGTTGTCTCCCCAACAGAGTGCCGAGCCGTCGGTCTGAACCACACAATTATTGCGACCAGACTGGATGGTCACGATGCTTGCCACGGGGCCCAGACCGGAAACCTTACTGGGAGTACCGCTTTCCGTCCAACAATAGGCTGAATTGTCAGCCGTCAAAACACAGAAACTCTGGCCGCCGTCGGATACGATACTAGTTATTCGGCTGGTTATTTCAGTTGTTTTCGTGACTATCGGCGTAGTCTGAAATGCGGGACCAGAACAGTCAAACTCTATAGTTTCATCTTGACCGTCCATTATTATAGAGGCAGAGCCGCCGCAGGAACTTGTCCAGGTTATCTTGCTGCTTTTTGCTCCTTCTATAGGAACCAAGCAAGTCCCTGATCCAATACAAGTAAAGTTAGTATCAGTTGTGTGACATTTTTGTTCAGTTGGCGTTCCCTTGAAAACGCATTTTACTTGTTCTTTTATCTGCTCAGAAGCAGAAAGAGACAAAATAGGCGGTGGTGTGGGTATCGGCGTTGAGGGTTTTTCGGAGGTTGACACTATAGAAATTTCTCTAGCCTCGCACCCGTAAAGTTTGTTCAGTTTTACTCTGGTGTTTTGGCCGATAAAACCGGTGCCGTATTTCAAACCCAAGGGGAGTAAAATTTCATTTCCATATTTCTCCTGAAAACCGCTCACCATCGAAGCGGTCAATTCGCCGAATTCTTTTTTGCTTTTCTCTTCATTAGAAACGGTGAATCCTTCCTTTTCTAAAGCTATGTGCAAGGCCGCAATCTCCTCACCGGAGTTTTCAACCTTCAGATTTTGATTAAAGTCATGACACCACACCGAAGCCCCTCCCTGTATCTGAGCCAATTGAGCTTTGAGCTCAACGAGTTGTTGCTCCAACGCCTTGATTTTAACTATTAACTCTTCTGCGGTTATGGCCGAAGTAACATTCGGAAAAATCAAAACGACCAGAAAAAGCACCACCAAGAAATATTGTATGCTTTTCATGAAGATGCTCTAAAAATTCAAAATCTTACGACCCAATGTAATTATACCACGTACCCTCCCCCGGCAGCTTTAATAGGCCCCTAGTCGAGGATGTTAGGGCCAGGATAGAAAAATAACCCGCACACCATGCGGATTATTTTACCAGGGCCCCCTGGTGGAGGATGTTAGAACCTGTTTGGTGGAGGTTTAGATATACCCCTATACCCCACTCATTATATCTCCTAGCCAAGTGAGACAATGGTACTTCTAAAGAATATGGAATATACTGGACGCATGATAAACACATCAGGAGAGGGTGGTATGAAACAAGGTCATCCGGATGGATGTCATTGCATGGGTTGTCGGAGCGGTTCATGGTGCGGCGGTCGCTGCCATGGCGGCTGGTGGATGGTAATTCGTATTGTGATCCTGCTCGTGCTCATCGGCGGGGCGTTCGTCGCAGGTGTGAAGTTCGGTGAATTCAAGGCAGCGCTTGGCGGCGGCTGGTACGGGTCGTCGCACAGCCGACACATGATAAACTGGCAGGACGGGTACAGGATGATGGGACCCGAGTATAGCCAGCAGTACAACAACAGCGCGCCCGCGACTCCACAGAGCAACCAACTTCCGCAGTAGCGATTCAAAAACCGCCCTCTGTAAAAAGGGGGCGGTTTTTTCAATCCGAAACCAATAATGCTATCCGGTGAGAGAGTTCCCCGCTCTAAAATAATTCAATCTCCTCTTTATACGATTGGCATCGTTCATCAACGCTCTTTGGGTTCCCTGGTCGAGGATGCTCGCCCTGAGTGTATCAAAGGGTTAGAAGCTATGTAATAGAAAAACAAAAAGGTTTTCCGCAAAATATGTCGGGTACCAAAAATTAACTTTCTATTTTAGAAAAAAGGGAGCTGCCTATTATTAACATTGCAATTGTTATGATGCTCAAAACAGAAAAGTCGGTTAATAATCCAAAATGAGCGCCGTTTACTAATGTTCCTCGCAAACCGTCAACGCCGTACGAAAGTGGATTAATGCTGGCAACCACGGTAATCGCTTCGGGTAATCCTTGAAGTGGGAACAGGGCGCCCGAGAGAAAAAATAAAGGCATTAACAAAAAATTCATAATGAGTTGAAAGCCCTGCATATCTTCTAAAACTGAAGCGATGGCCGTTCCCAATGCTGTAAAGAAAAGAGCGATAAGCGCCATAAAAATAAATGAAAGCAATAGAAGATGAAAACTCATTGGTCTAAATCCTATGATTAAAGAAATTATAAATATAATAAGTCCTTGAATTACAGCAACCGTTCCCCCTCCCAAAGTTCTTCCTATCATAATTTTTAAACGCGAAACTGGTGCCACGAGCGTTTCTTTCAAAAACCCAAACTGCTTATCCCAAATTATCTCAATACCAGAAAACACGGCGGTAAAAAGAATACCCATTGAAATAATGCCCGGTACTAAAAATTGAATATAATTTCCTCCACCCGCTTTTTGGTAAATAGGCCCAAAACCAAAACCCAAAGCAAGCAACAATAGAAGTGGCTGGCCAAGAGAACCTACAATTCTTGCCTTAGAACGAAAATATCTTTTAATTTGCCGTAGCCAAAGAATGTAAATCGTTTGCATAATTTTTAAAAATCAATGGCGAAAAATCCTTCTTCGCATTCTCATTCTTTCTGCGGTGCCGACCTCTTCCTCGCGGATAGTCTTTCCCGTAAACGCCAAAAAAGCTTCTTCTAATAAGAAGGTTTTCGTTTGCTGTTTTAACTCTGTAGGAGTTCCTTGAACGATGATCTTACCGTGATCAATGATTGCAACTTTTTGGGCGACTTTGTCTGCTTCTTCCATGTAATGAGTGGTGAAAAAAACCGTCATTCTTTCTTCTTTGTTTAAATTTTTAATATAGTTCCAAATATGACTTCTTGTTTGAGGGTCTAAACCCAAAGTTGGCTCATCTAAAAAAAGTATTTTAGGATGGTGAATCAATCCCCTGGCAACTTCAAGTCTCCTTTTCATCCCTCCCGAAAAATTCTTTACCAAATCGCTTTTTCTATCCCATAATTCAACAAATTTTAACAATTCCTCAATCCTTTTTCTCCTAATATCCTTCGGAACGCCGTACAGAACGCCGTGAAATTCCATATTTTCCCAAGCAGTCAGTTCGTCATCTAAGCTCGGGTCTTGAAAAACAATACCAAAAGAACGGCGAACATCATTTTGCTCTCTAACGGGATCACTACCATTAATAAGAATATGGCCGCTCGTTGGTTTTAAAAGGGTTGTTAACATTTTAATAGTTGTTGTCTTCCCTGCGCCGTTAGGACCTAGAAAGGCAAAAATCTCACCCTTGGTTACCGAAAAGGAAATACTGTCAACGGCAATAAAACCGTCAAATTTTTTGGTTAAATTCTTAACTTCAATCATAGTATTTGTTATACCAAAAAACTGCCGACAGAAATCCTAAAAACTGAAGCTGCTGGTGTATACGCTCAAGAATTTTGGGATAACGAACATCAATCCCAAAAGCGGCAGAATAATCAGAGCCACCGTTACGATAAGCGTCCAGAGAAAATATTTTCTTGTCCTCTCAACAGAATGGTAAATCTCTTCGAGCTTCTTCTCCTGCTCTTCGATTTTCTTGAGAATCTCTTCTTCCATAATGTCTCATTTCCACCGATAAACATGCACCGCTATATACATTGCCAGCATCCCCAACAAAAAGCCGCTGGATAATAATTCAAAACTTTTTAACTTCGCCTCTCCGCCTACAGACCACGCAATGTAGTTTATAAGCACAAGGACGATAATAACACCAATTACATATAGACCCAGAGGATATCTTTTCATAACTTTAGTATAGTATATGCACTTACACCATACTAACGGTACGGCGTTTTGCTATCATTTTACACCATCTTGTTGCTCACTATCTCCCGTCAAGGGGTACAAAAATAACATCGATTCCATCGGTGTTATTTTGCCTGGGTCACTAAAAGACTTATTGAAATCCCACTCGCGGATATCCAAGATTGTCTGTGTTGTTAATACCCATAACGGTATATAATATCTATATGAAGTGGCTCATGTACATAGCTGTCATCGTTGTCGTCCTTCTCCTTGCGGGGATCAAGGTAATAAAAGAATACCAGCGGGCGGTGATCTTTCGATTGGGCCGTCTTGTCGGAGCGCGTGGCCCCGGTCTTATCTATGTCCTTCCTATTTTTGAGAGAATGGTACGCGTTGGACTTCGGACCGTTACGATGAATATACCCTCACAGAAGATAATCACGAAGGACAATGTTTCAATAGATATTGCTGCTGTTGCTTACTACCACGTGGTGGATTCTCAAAAATCAGTCGTGGCGATCGAGAACGTTCACGACGCGGTGAACCAGATCAGTCAAACGACGGTCAGAAACGTTGTGGGTCAATTCATGCTTGACCAATTTTTATCACAGACAGTTGATATCAATGAAAAGATAAAGAACGTGATAGACGTCCATACGGAGCCATGGGGCATCCAGGTAACCGCTGTCGAAATTAAGGACGTTATCTTGCCTGACAACATGCAAAGAGCTATGGCGAAGGAGGCTGAAGCCGAACGTGAGCGACGGGCGAAAATTGTTGCCGCGCAAGGTGAATTTCAAGCGGCTGAAAAACTGGGGCAAGCGGCAGACATTATCGCGATGCACCCCGTTGCCCTCCAGCTTCGTACGCTCCAGACTATGGCGGAGATTGCCACCGAAAGGAACTCCACGATCATTTTCCCGGCACAGTTCATGACAACTGTTAAGGAAGCCCTCCAGACACTTCAACAGGATAAACAGAATAAGTGAGAGGGGCAGCAAGGTGATCTCGCACGCAGGAGTCTGTCTCGCCCAATTCTCATTCCAGGATGGGTAGCCCTCTCGGTCTTGGGATAATAAATATTGGTGGCTGCCCGCGTAGAACTCAAATCTGAAAAGTTCTATCTCCCATTGGGGGTACAAAAAATAACCCGCACACCATGCGGATTATTTTGTCAGGGTCCCCTAGTGAAGCGTGTTAGAACCTGTGTGACAAATACTTCTACTTAAATTCTTAGTTGTTTGATTATTTATTGAGATAAGTAATGGTGAGTTGTAAAACAGTCGCAAACGAAACCCAAAGTAAGTATGGAATTTGGATATACGCAATCCAGCGCGCGTAAGGGTAAATGGCCATCATTGCCCAAATCAGCGTACCAAGGACAAGTAAAATATCAACGGCGGCGAGGAGGTTGTTTTTAAGCCCAAATTGCAAAGGTGTGAAAGCAAAGTTGAAAACAAGATTTAGGACAAAGGGCAAAGCGACAATAAGCGGAATCTGTTTTTGCCAGACACTCAAAAACACTTTGCCAAACGAAATAGCAATCAGGACATAAAGAAGTGTCCACACCGGGCCAAAAAGCCAAGATGGCGGTGCCCATGACGGCTTGATGAGTTGTAAGTACCAATTATATGTGTTCATAGTTTTTTATTATAGCAAAAAATGTACCCAGCGGGGCGTTGAGATAACAAGTTCATAACACTCAATTTGACTTTTCCATAGGACTTAAATCTAAAAAGTTCTATTTCCCCTCAGGCATAAAAATAACGCACAACATGCGGATTATTTTGTCAGGGTCTCCTGGTGAAGGATGTTAGAACCTGTTTAGGGTAAATTACACTGCTCCTGCTGGGACAATTATAAAAATTGATTAATCGCTGATAAATAAACTATGAAGCAAGATAAAAAGAACAGTACATACGCCTACGAAGATAGATATATTAACTAAAACAGAGTGCTCTTTGTGTTTTCCTACAGCTGTTATCCCAGTGATTAAAGCAATGATGCTTGCCGGGAATGTAACAGCTACCGTCACATCCCACCAGTGATCGTCAAAATTAAGTATTTTAAGTATCAAAACAAGCACACAAGAAGTGGCAACTGCTATCAAGAAAAAGGCGTTCAATCCTACTGACCATTTACCTAATGTAGTTTTTGGCATATGTTTTAAAATTCTAACTATACACGGGTCCCCTAGTGAAGGATGTTAGAACCTGTTTGAGGTAAATAAAAACCGCCCCGAGCGAAGGGCGGTTTTCTCCAATTCAGTATGAATCTAGTACGCTCCGTAACCCGTTGGATTAGCGTGGGCAAACCACAAGTGGCCCGGCCCAAAGCTTGGATCAATTCCCTGATCCATAATCACCGCGAACTGTCCCCAAATCCCATATCCGCCTGCGGGAATCAAAGAAGGCTCGGCGATATAATCGCCAACCCAAACTATCTTGTAGTGCCAGACGGCACCCGAACCGCCCTTCACCATTCCGTTCCACTCGTTGTTCTCCCAGGCCGCATACGGCGGGTTCGTCCACCCTTCGGCGTTACCCCGATCCCACTCCGCGTTCCACTTCATAACGAGCTTGTCGGGAGCATATATCCCCAAGTAGTCTGCCGGAAGTCCTTTCGCTAGTGACCACGATTCTCCCGTGCCATTGAAGACGCGGGCAGTGTAATTGTAGCCATACTGGTTGAATCCACCTCCCGCGAAC